>Ga0207990_1000838_pt1 | contig 17078 bp, 18 predicted proteins | sample ETNtaG_8_FD_185780 | JGI IMG/M metagenome (GOLD analysis project Ga0207990, IMG submission 185780) | Marine microbial and viral communities from oxygen minimum zone, Eastern Pacific Ocean - ETNP201406SV75 (SPAdes) (version 2) | ecosystem: Environmental > Aquatic > Marine > Oceanic ...
CGAACAAGCTCCGCGCCGGCCAGCCCAGAGATGACTTCACTGTCGCGGCTGTTGACCAGAAAGGCGTGGTCCCAGTTATCGTTGACCCAGGTCTTGATCCGGTCTTTGAGGTCGGTAAAGTCGTAGACCAGTCCCAGTTCGTTCAGAGATTGGGACTCCAAGTAGACCTCCGCTCGGTAGGTGTGGCCGTGGGGGTAGGCGCACTTGCCGTTGTAGTCCAGGAGGCGGTGCCCGCTGTCAAAGGTGAACTCGATTCTTATCTGGTACATAGCTGAGGGCGTGCCCGAGGGTCTACTTGCCCTCGTATTCTACGGAAACGGTGGTGTGCAGCCCGCCCCGGACCTTGTAGTCGAGGGTGATCTTCATGGACTGGGGCTGGCAGACGGCCACCAGGTCGTTAAGTATCCGGTTGGCGACGTGCTCTTGGACGATGCCCACGTCCCGGTAGGAAAGCAGATAATACTTCAAGGATTTCAGCTCGATGCAAGAATCCCCCGGCACATAGGCGATGGTCAGGACTCCGTAGTCGGGGAGGCCGGTCCACGGGCAGACCGCGGTGAACTCATCGGTGTCTATCTCAACCTGGGACTGCTGGTTGGGGTATTCATATTGGAAGGTGAGCAGGCACGACGGTTCGATGGCCTCTTCGCCCTTTGAGGGTAGTTCCTGATCCAGGCCCTCGTATTGTGCTTTCAGTTCTTGGATGGTAGCCATGGGCGCCTCCGTGGAGATTTCAGCCGATTTCTCACCACAATGATAGGTGGCTTGGTTGAAGGGTGTCAAAGCGTCTTGCACGGCCTGGTGGCTGACGATAAGATACGGACACTCAACTTGACGGGAGCTTTTCCTCATGGCCAAGGTAAGCAACCCGGCCCATACTCTGGAACAGCTTGACGCCCTGTCCATCGAGCAGGCCCAGGCCCATTCTTTTGAGGAACGGGACGCTCTGTTGGACTTGATCATCGCTGACGGACGCCACGAGGCCACCAGCTCAGTGTCCTACCGCACCGGCATGTACACCGATTATTTCGATGAAGACTTGAATCGCATGCTCAAAGTGAAAGCGGTCAAGGTCTATGTCCGGGGTACCACATCCTCCAATTTCGATGGAGAGGTTATCGGCGATAATTTCATGGACCAATACCGTGCCTGCTTCCGCCACGTTGAAACCACGCTGACCGCTGGGCGCACCAGCTTCAGCCGGGTGGTCAACATGGTGGTGTTCTTGACCAACATGGACAACTGGGAAAAATTCAATGAAGTCTTCCGAGAGTTTGTACCCTACCCGCCCTGCCGCGCGGTTATCGGCACCACTGGCCTGGCCCAAAAGCCGATAGGCATCGAGATAGTTGATTGTTTCGCCTACCGAGTTTCTGACTAAGAAGGAGCAACACATGGCAAACCTGACACTGGCCTACAAAGCAAGGGCATACAGCACCGGCACACTGGGAAGGGCCATCTGCAACGCCCGCACACACCACTTCGTTGCGGACGACGCTGGCGGCGAGGAGTTGGGCGCCGGCGAGTTCTTCTTCTCCGGGATCACCGCCTGCGCCGTAAACATGGTCGAGCGTCTGGCCAACAATGACAGTATCCAATTGGACTGGATGGACGTTGGCGTGGAGTCGTTCCGGGACTCGGATGCCGACCATGGCGACCTGTCGCTCTACGACGCCATCCGAATCAAGTTTGAGATGTGGGGCGTAGACGACGAGGACGCCCATAACCTGGTTGAAACCTGGAAGAAGCGTTGACCCCTCTACGGTTCGGTCGCCGTGGCGACCTCTGATACCACCGTGGAACTGGTCTCGCATTCAGAAAAACACCGGTAGGGAATTCCGGGCCTGGCTTGTTCACAAACCTAACGGCTGAGGGGGCTTAGCCGGAGAATATATATGCGCATCTGCTCTTTCCTGCCCAGCGCCACCGAGATGGTCTACGACCTGGGCCTTAAGGACCAACTCTACGGCGTGACCCACGAATGTGACTACCCGCCGGAGGCGCGAGACAAACCCCATGTAGTCCACAGTGTCTTCGAAGGAATGGAACCAACGAGCGGGGAGATCAGCAGGGTGATCTCGGAACGTCTGGCCCAAGGGCTAGGAATCTACGAAATCGACACCAAATTGCTGCACGAGGCCGAGCCGGATCTGCTGATAACTCAAGCCATCTGCGAGGTTTGAGCCATCTCCACTCGGCAGGTTGCCGAGGTAAGCGTCGGGTTGGCCAAAGAACCCGAGATACTTTCGTTGGACCCTCTGCACATCGGTGACGTGGTTGAAGACCTCAACCGGGTCGGCCGGGCCACGGGCACCGAAGCCATTGCTCGGGAGATCACTGCCGGTCTAACCGCACGCATAGAAGCGGTGGCCGAGCGGGCCAAAGATGCCGACCACCAACCCAGCGTGCTCCATGTTGAGTGGGCGGACCCGGTGATGTGCGGCGGACATTGGGTTCCCGAGATGACGGAACTGTCCGGTGGGACCAACAGCTTCGGCGACAAGGACACCGGGACCTTGAAGCTGGACTGGGACGAGGTTGTCGCCAGCCAACCGGAGATTATCATCATGATGCAGTGCGGCTTCGACGTTAAGCGTGCCCTTGAAGATATGCCCACCATGACGGCCAAAGGTGGCTGGGAATCGTTGCCAGCGGTGCAAAACAACCGGGTTTACGTGGTGGATGCGGGCTCGTACACCAGCCGCTCGGGACCAAGGTTGGTCACCGGCTTGGAGATCATGGCGGAGATGATTCACCCGGAGCTATTCTCGGGCATGATTCCCGAGTCGGCGGCGTTACGTCTCTTCGGAGACCTGACTAAAACCGGTTAATTCAGGCGCGGCCCCTGGAAAGGGTTCTGTTTGGTGATGCGTTCCCGTAGAGCTTCATTGCCCTGTTTCAGTAGAGGGATGAGGTCGAACAGGCGGGTTGCCGCGGTCTCTGTGACCAGCAGGCTCTGACGCAGGTGTGGCTCCAGGTCCAGATTGGCGGCGATTGCATAGGAAAGTTCTATTGGGTCCTCGAGGATATCGACCCGCGAAGTATAGCCCCCGGTGAGCGCCGTTAGGTTCCGCACCAGAGCCACGTACTCTTCATTGATCTGGGGAACCAACTCCGCACAGCCCTCGCCCTCCAACTCCACCAGGTAACGGACACGGCCCACCACGTGGGGCACCCGCTGGACGATCTCTTCGATCTCGAACCGCCGCTCACCCTTGGTCATGATATTGATCCGCCCCTCGTCCAATATCTCGGAGCGGAGGATGCGGGTGGAGGTGCCGATGCGTTCGGGGTCCGCCGGGGACCCAACTTCCAGACCCTCTTTGATCAACACCACTCCAAAGGGACTATCTTGCTCCAAACACTCCCCGATCATGTCCTTGTAGCGCTCCTCAAAGATGTGAAGAGGCAGGTCTTGACCGGGGAAAAGGACCAGATTCAGCGGAAAGAGAGGCAGTCTTGTGAGCCCGTCTGAGGGTTCTTCGTGAGGCTGAGCCATAATAGTTCGAGTATATTCCCCGGCCATCAGCCTTACAAGGCGGCCGAGGGCGAGTAAAGGACTAACGCCGGTCCTTTGCCCGGCGGACCCGGAAGCTGGTTGGCCCTTTCTGATGCCTAGCCCACCTCAGGTAATCCGAGAACTCGGGGTTGGCGCGCAGAGCATCGATGGAATTCAATTCCTTGGCCAGGGTTGATTCGGAAAACATGGCGTGGAGCTGCCGGTGGCAGGTGGGGCAAAGCTTGACCTGTGGGCTGAACCTGCCTCCCCGGGAGCGGGGCACGAGGTGGTGCGAGGTGAACCGCAGGGCCTCTCTTTTGCAGAGCTCACAGAAACGCGTTTCTACCTGGGGATTAGACGGCACAGTCTCAGGTGGGTTGCTCCGCGCCAAGATGCTAGCCCTTCTCCGGCACTTCCAAGAAGCGCCATCCCGGAAGGTCGACCTGCCAATCGTCGTCTTCCCAGAGCATGGGTAGGATCAGCCCGTTCATAGCCCGGCCGTGTTCTACTTCGGTGGTGTCGTCCTGCATGCCGAAGGGGAGAAAGGCGAAGGCATGCACATCGTCCAGATAGCTGGTGGGAGAGATGCCCAAGTCCGTCAGGTCTTCCAGCGGCCAGAGGCTTAACACCGTCTTTCTGAAATCGTCCAGCATCGCTGCCCGCAGTGGGTGGTCCGCGCTGTATCCGGCCCGGTAGGCGTCCTGCATGTTGACCCGGTTCTTGGTGGCCCAAACACCCATGCGCATGCCACGGGTCTCCTTGGATAGCATGGACCAAGCCAGGTCCATCTCCCCGTCCCTCACTGCCTCAGCGAAGACCCCCGCCCGGTTGCCGCACTCGTCGGGGAAAGGGCTTCTTTTGTTGCCAGGTATGCGCATCAACTATCCGCTTAGTCGTTTGTTTTGTAAGTGGGTAGGCCGGAGTCACCAGCCGATGGCGTAGCCGTCGCGTCTGGGGTCTGCCGCTCCGTGGAGAGCGCCGGTTTCCGGGTCCACCTGGATCATCATCTCGCTGCCTTGGGCGCCCCATTCGGGCATCATGTTCAGTTGATGACCCTTGCTTTCCAGAGCCTGGCGGACGTCTGTTCCGAACCTGGACTCCATGTGTAAGAGATTATCACAGACGTGGGGTACGTTGGACTCGGTGGGGCTGTGGGAATTCCGCCACCGGGGCGCTTCCACCGCCTCGGACACCGTCATGCCGAAGTCGATGAGGTGCGTTATCACCTGCATGTTGGTCTGCACCTGTGTGTCGGCGCCTGGTGTGCCGCAGACCAGCGCCAGAACGCCGCTGCCCGAGGTTTTACCCAACGAGGCTGGGCCGTCGCCGTTGAAGACCATCACTGGGTTCATGGTGTGGCGCACCCGCTTACCGGGCTGGAGGCAGTCCACGTGGTCCGGGTCCAGGTGCCAATAGGTCATCCGGTTGTTGAGCAAGATGCCGGTACCTTTGGCGACGATGCTGGAACCCATTGAGCTCTGGATGCTTTGGAGTTGGCAGACCGCGTTGCCCCACTGGTCCACGATCACGAAGCAGGTGGTGTCTTCTTCCTGCACAGCCCCGGCTGCCACCCGTCCCGCGCCGCCTGAGCCGCCCTGGAACACCCAAGGGTCACCGTGGGCCGGGTCGGACGCCCGGTTGAGGTCAATGAGTTTGGCCCGTTCGTTGGCGTATTCCTTGGAGATCAGGCCCAGAGTCGGTACATCTGTGTGGTCTGGGTCGGCCATGTAGGCTTCCCGGTCGATGAACGCCAGCTTTTTGGCTTCCACCATCATATGGATGCTCTCGGCAGAGCTACAGCCCAACGACTTGAGGTCAAACTGCTCTAACATGTTTAGCTCTTGGAGGAGGACATGGCCGCTGGAGTTGGGCGGCGCTTCGTAGACCGAATGGCCTTTGTAGGTTGTGGAGATGGGCTCCTGCCAGCGGGAACGGCAGTCCGCCAGGTCCTTCATCGACAGAAGACCGCCCTGTTCCTGGAAGAATTTGACCATGGCCTGGGCGATCTCGCCCTCGTAGAAGGCGTCCCGGCCTCCGTCGACAATCTTCTGGAACGTCTTGGCCAGGTCCTTCTGGTGAATGATCTGTCCGGGCTGGAGCGGTTTGCCGCCTGGGGCGAAGATGGCCTGGGAGGTTGGGAATTCTTGCAACAGTGGATCGCCGGAGATGACCCTCGAAAGGACGTGGGACACCGGAAAGCCGTTTTCCGCCAAGTCGATGGCGGAGGCGAACAGTTCGGACAGCTTCAGGCTGCCGTATTTCTCGTGGGCGGCCATCCAGCCGTCCACCAGTCCCGGTACCGAGAACGACATGATTCCCTTCTGGGGGATGCCGTTGGCCTGGTACCAGGCCAGGTCGGTGGCGTAGGGGGCGGCGCCGGTGGCGTTGCAGATGTCCACCTTGTTCTGGGCTTTGTTGTAAATCATGATGTAGCCGTCGCCGCCGATGCCCGACATATTGGGCTCGACTACGTTCAACGCGGCGGCGGTGGCGATGGCGGCGTCAACGGCATTTCCACCCTTCTGCAGGATGGCCATGCCAGCCTGAGCGGCCAACGGCTGCCCCGCGCACACCATCCCGTTCCGACCCATGACCACCGGGCGGTTGGCCTCAAAATTGATCCCGTGAGGTGTCTGCACCATGATTATTTGTCTCCTAGGAAAGTCCCCTCTCCCGCGCACGGGAGAGGGTTAGGTGATGGATTGGCTTCTCTGTCTACCGTGCTAATGCCAGACGTATCGCTTCCTTGACTCCGCTGATCTCAGAAAAAACTTGATTGTTCCAAAAGCGAAGAGCGGAAAATCCGCGCTGGTCTAGGTAATTCGTGCGCTCCGCGTAATATTCGATCGATACTTGATGCTGTCCGCCGTCCAACTCTACCACCAGACGCCTCTCAGGGCACACAAAATCAACGATGTACGGGCCGATTGGATGCTGGCGTCGGAATTGGTATCCGCATCACTGGTAGGCATGGAGTTCGGGTCAAAGAAATGATTCGGCTGGTGGGGGCTTCGCCGAAGCTGTCTCGCCCGGTTTATTTCGAAGCTGCGTGGCTTCATACGGAATTGTAGTGTAGGGAATCTCATTTGAACGGCAAGCGGTTGATGTCATCGGATTTGGTTTCGGGAGATTTGGTTTCGGGAGAATGGTTGCCCCGTCCTAGTCTTCCCCCTTGCGAAGGAGGAGGGACATGAGGCCTACCTGTGATTTGGAGCAGGCTTTTGGTGCCCTCTGACCTTTGGGGGAGGCTTAGGGAGAGGGCCACGCCCGCATCAACCGATGTCTATGCCTGCAACCGAACAAACACCCAACAAAAATGAGTCCCGATCAATCGGGACTCATTTGTTTCACAATGCCGGGATGGTTATGGCTTAGTGGCCGCCGCAACCGCCGCCGCAACCGCCGCCGCCGCAACCGCAGCCACCGCCGCCGCTGCCACAGGCGCAACCTCCCCCGCAGCCGCCGGCGCTGGAGAACATGGGGTTGTTGATCACAAACCCGACCTGTCCGCCCAGATTCTCAACGTAGTCGATGGTCGCCTCTTCCAAGAAGGGCGCACTGTCCGAGTCCATGAGGAAGCTAACTCCCTCTTTGGACAGCACCGTGTCGTCGGCCTGAGATTCATTTTCCATGGTCAACATATATTGAAGGCCGCCTGTCTCGGCAGGTAAGGCTACTACCCGCAGCGACCCGTTAGTTTCACCTTGTTCTTCCATGACTTCCTTGAGCTTCTCGATGGCGAGGGTCGTAACTTCCATTGCCTGTTCTCCTTAGGAGCTTGTCCTGGAAAGATCCCCGACGTTAGATTACGCCGGAACTGTACCTAACAAAACTATCATATAAGGAAATACCCAGTCAACGCCGGACAGCGCCTGGCCGGATCATTTGCCCCGGGGCAAATGACATTGGTATCAGGCCTGCGTTGACACCCTTGAAAGCGTGTTTCTACACTCAATTTCAGTGTAAAAGCCTAGCCACCTACAAATGACGGCCGATCAGACAGCCCTTATCGGGTCCGAGCAGATACTGGTTACGGCCATCTCAACTAACGACCTCACCGTGACCTGGTCCCTGAATGGCACCATCGCCGCAGCCCGTGCGGACAACTCCGACATCAGCGTACTGCGTTGGCCGGCATCGGTTGAAAGGGCCGCATTGGTGCGGACGACAAGCGTCTGGACTAGGTCCGTGGACTTTGAGCCTTTTCGTTGATGCCGACCTGGATACCGATGTGTGCTTGCTTCTAGAACCGTACCGCAAAACCGCCGCATAGCCAGTTCTTATATCTATTTTGACGAAAACCGTAAGAGAATCGCCGGCTCCGGGCCACAGTTGTTTGCCTTGCTGAGACCAAGCGGTCAATACTGGCTTCATGCCTTCTGCCCGTAGCTTGGATTTGTACGTGATGAATTTGGCAAATCGGCTTGACTTGTGACCTTTTGTGGGCTAAAATATCTCGGTTCTACGGTGCAAATATATAGTATTCTGTTTTAAAAATTTATGGGTGCTGGGTGCGAACCCGGCATTAGTGTGTAATACGCCCAAGTCCCAAACGGAAGACGAGCGGCGGATCGGTTGTTCGGAAAATGCATAGTCTTACAGACGGAAATGGAGGAAGCTACATGTCAAGGCGTAGGTTACTTAACCCGAGGACCCTATTTCCAATAATTGCGGCGCTCTTATTGGTTATCGCTGTTGCGTGCGGGTCGGATACCACAGACACATCAAAACCGCAGGCAGCACCAAAGGCAGCAGAAAAGGCAGCACCAAAGGCAGCACCAAAGGCAGCAGCAAAGGCAACAGCAGTTCCATCAGGTGCCGTCCCCACGGCAGTGCCAGCGCGGGTGACCAGCGAACAAGCCACACAGGCTCCAGTGGTAGCGACCACTGGTAAATATGGCGGCACCGTTCGTATGTCTGCATATGCCGATACCAAGGATTGGGACCCCAGGGGTTCTTCCTCCCTTTCCAGCATCCAGGCCGTTTCCCAGTTGTACAACCAACTTGTACAGATGGACACTACTGACACCAGTCAGATAGTGTGCGACCTCTGCGACAGTTGGGAAATTACCAACGGCGGAGAAACGTTTACGTTCACGATTCGCGACGGAATAAAATGGATCGACGGCACCGACCTAACCGGCGCTGATATCCATAACTCCATGCTCCGATACGGCGACCTTGACGGCCCAACCGGCCGGTCCGGTCTCTGGCGTAATTACGTCTTAGAAGCGAAGAACGGCGGCGTAAACCTGATTGATGACAAGACCATAGAGTTCAATCTACAGTTCGCCTCCGGGGCTTTCATGAGGTTCCTCGCGGTTGACTATGTCAAGACCTTGCCGAAGAGCGCCCTTGATGCCGGCCTAGACCTGAACTTGGCTGAAACCATCATCGACAACAAACTCGGCTCAGGCCCCTTCGTCCTTGACGAATACCAGCGTGGTAACTTCTACAAGGTTTCCAAGAACGAGAATTACTTCAAAGAAGGTCGCCCGTTCTTCGACGGCATAGACCACTTCATAATCACTGACACCGGCACATTGCTTGCCCAGTTCAAAGCTGGCCAACTCGATATGTCCAATGGTGGTTTCACGAACCTAGCCCCGACCCAGGCTTTTGAACTCGAAAAGGATACCGGCGGGGACTACAGGCCGGTCCCAGTGTCCCCTTCGGCTGACTGGGGCTTGATGCTGAACGTCAAGAAAGCTCCTTTCAACGACGCCAGGGTCCGGGAAGCCATCCAGCTCGCCATTGACTATCAACAATGGAACGACCTGGTCTTCGATAACACCTCCGGCGTAGGCTGCCCCCTCATGGGAATGGCCCACAGCTTTGAGGAATGCCTCACCTGGCCTGGCCTGCGTCCCAAGGACGGCCCCGGTGGAGCGGAAGACATTGCCAAAGCCAAGGCTTTGATGGCTGAGGCCGGGTACCCCGACGGATTCACGACTCGGTACGATGTTCGTCAGGTCGGCACCTACCCCGACCAGTGCACAGTGGTCAAAGAGAACCTTAAGACCGTGTTGGGTATTGATGGTGAGATGACTACCTATCCCAGCGCTGCTGGTTACGCGTTCTTCGGCACCTCCAGGGCAGAAGACTCGGACGGTGACTGGGAGATGGCTTGTCAGGGAGAGGGTCAAGTGGTCCTCGACGTTGACGGCATCATGGGCGGCGTCTATCTGAAGGGCGCGACCCGTAACTACACCGACTGGTCCAATGACAAGGTAGACGCTTGGTTTGACGCCCAGAAGCAAGAACCCGATCCTGCAAAGCGCGTAGAGATCAACAAAGAAATGGAGACCTTCCTGTTCACCCAGGAGGACAACCACTGGATTACCCTAGGATGGGGCATCCTACAATGGATTATCGGTCCGGACATCCGAGGCTTCAACGCCCCTGAGACGGTCCAGACGCACTTCAAGCACGAGGACCTGTGGCTCGACTATTAATGGTCAGCTAAAGGCTTCAATGGCAGGTTGACAAGATGGTCTGCTCCGTTTAATCGGAGCAGACCATCAGTAATTTGGGCGCGTGCAGTTGGTCCGTCTTTGAGAATTCCAACGTAGTATAATCATCCCGGCCGTAGGCGATCGGATTCTTTTTTCAATAGGATCGGACAGATGCAACAGTACGCGTTAAAACGGATAGCACTATTCTTCCCAACAATCGTATTGGTCACGATTATCGTCTTCGTGGTGATGCGGCTGATTCCCGGTGACGTTTGTATCGCTATCCTCAGCGATGGCGAAGCTACCTACACTCAAGCTGAACTTCAAGAATGCCGAGTCGAACTAGACCTGAATGATCCGTTGTTCGTTCAGTACTTCGACTGGATCGGTGGCGCAGTACAAGGTGACTTCGGCGACTCCCTATGGTTCAAAGCTCCAGTGATGGAGGAATTGGCCGAGCGGATACCGGTCACTGTTGAACTAACGATTCTAGCGATGCTCATTTCCGTGGTGTTCGCGGTGCCGTTGGGCATATTGTCCGCCCTTAAACCAGAAAGTTGGATCGATTACTCCGCTAGAGTATTTACACTAGCCGGCATAGCGATGCCCACCTTCTTGGTGGCGATTTTAATAGTCCTTGGCCTGGTGCATATATTCGACTGGCTGCCGGCACTGGGCTACCAGCAGATTTGGGACGACCCCAGAGCAAACCTTCAGCAGATGATCTTCCCTGCTTTGGCATTGGCCTTCTACGAAATGGCCTTCATCGCCAGAGTAACCCGCTCTGCAATGATGGAGATCATTAGAGAAGACTACATGCGTACGGCCCGCTCCAAGGGTTTGAGCGAGAGCGTGGTAGTGTTCCGTCACGGCCTTAAGAACGCTTTGCTGCCGGTCTTGACCACATCTGGGTGGATATTTGCTCGTTTGTTCGGAGGCACAGTAATCATTGAGACCATCTTCCTGGTCCCGGGCATGGGAAGAATTCTGATCGAGGCCATCTTCCAGCGAGACTACACGATGATTCAGGCGGAGATCGTGATAATCGCCGCGTTCATAGTAACTATCAACCTGGTCGTCGACCTCTTGTATGGGATGTTGGACCCCAGGATCAGGTATGCCTAAGAGGCTTAGCCTCCGATAGACTGACCCAGATTTGGGCCTTGGCTACCGATGCCGGAACAATTCGCCGGACTAACCGAGGATAATTAAGATGCAGGTATTTCGATCCGACTCAGCGGAAACAGGTGAACTTGGAGTTGACCTAGCCGACCAAGTTCGCATCAAGCCAACGGGGATTGCCGCTGTTGTCGCAGGGATAATGGATTTTGCCCGCAGGAAGCCGATGGCTTTCGGTGGAGCATTGGTTCTGGTAGCGGCTATCTTGGTGGCGATATTTGCCGATGCGATAGCACCCCACGCCGCTACGGATATCGGAGTCGGCGGGAAATTCCTCGGACCGGGAGGAGAGGACACCCTCCTGGGCACGGACCAGTTGGGAAGAGATATCTATAGCCGCCTGATCTTCGGCGCCCGCATCTCGATGTACGTGGGCATTGTAAGCGTATTGATCGGTATAACCCTGGGCACATTGGTTGGCATCGCCAGCGCTTACATCGGCGGCTGGTCCGACATAATTCTCCAGAGACTAATCGATGCTCTGATGGGCTTCCCTCCCATCATTTTGGCCCTGGGTCTGATGGCGGCCCTGGGAGCTTCTGTTAATAACGTAGTCATCGCTCTAGTGGTGATTCTGGTACCAGGCGCGACTCGGGTTATCAGGTCCCAGGCCTTGAGCATCAAAGAATTGGACTACACGCTGGCGGCCAGGTCCATCGGCGCAAGCTCACTTCGGATCATATTCAGGCACATGCTTCCCAATGTTGCGGCCACCTACATAGTGTTGATTACGCTCACTCTAGGTTTCGCCATCGTCGTGGAAGCTGCGCTGAGCTTCTTGGGCGTTGGAATCCCGCCGGATGTCGCCACCTGGGGCAGTATGTTAGAGCTAGGCCGGGAGCACATCGACAAGCAGGGCTGGATGGTGGTGTTCCCCGGTGCGGTGATCGCTCTGGTGGTGTTCGCGGTCAACTTCCTGGGAGACGGACTCCGGGATGTCATGGACCCTAAGCTGCGGGGCCGCTAACCGCCTAACGCAGTCTCATAACAAGTTGGATCTAGCGGCGGGCATCTTGCCCGCCGTTATTTTTTCCATGCCATCCGGCTTCGGCGGTTACGAGTGGTGACACTCAACCGGCTTCGGGCTATACTGGCCTTGCCTGTCGACCGTGCTTGCAGGCCACCAAAATAACGGGATATCGACACCTTGAACGACCATATTATTCTTGATCCCACGGCCCCCGTGGCCACGGTAACCTTCAACCGGCCCAGCCAACGTAACGCGATCAGTTTCACCATGTGGCAACAGTTCTCTGGCATGATGAAGAAGCTGGATGCCGACCGCGATATTCGGGCCGTAGTCATCACCGGCGCCGGCGGTGATGCATTCTCAGCTGGGGCTGACATCCAAGACTTTGACGAACACCGCTCTGATTCAGCCAAAGGCCGGGGCTACAACGATGCCGTTAATGGCGCGTTGAAAACACTCTCCGACATGGCGACGCCCACCATATCGATGATTCGCGGGTTCGCTGTTGGCGGCGGTTGTGAACTGGCAATTGCCACCGACCTGCGCATAGCCAGCGACGATAGCCGCATGGGCATCCCTGTCGGCAAGTTGGGCATCAGCATCGGACACCGGGAGATGCGGGGCCTGGTCAACTTGGTCGGAAAGGGCAACGCCCTCTATATACTGCTCTCGGCCCGCCTGCTTGACGCCCATGAGTCTCTGCGCATCGGGCTGGTGAACCAGGTGGTCAAACCAGAAGATCTTCAGGAATACACATATAAGCTGGCGGCGGACATCGCGGGACTCGCGCCTCTGTCTCATGCGGCGAATAAGCTCACCATGCACCAGGTGCAGAACAAGCCCTCTTTAGAGAACCTAACTAAGAGAGAGGCCGATCTACCCCTGACCCAGTTCGACACCAAAGACTACCTGGAGGGCTACCAGGCGTTCTTGGAAAAGCGGCGCCCGAACTTCATCGGCGAATGACCACGCACCTCCCATCTTGCGCTCTACCGGAAGGGACTGTTTGACACCACGTCCAACGAAAATACGGGCTGACCGGCTGGTGTTCGAAAGAGGCTTGGCGGAATCCCGGGAGCAGGCGCAAGCGTTGATTATGGAAGGAGTGGTCTACACACCGGCAGGCCGTGTTCTGAAGGCCGGCTCCACCCTCCCCAACGATGTGGAACTTGAGGTGAAAGGCCGTCTCCCTTTCGTGAGCCGGGGCGGCGTCAAACTCGCCCATGCCCTAGACCAGTTCCAGATCAACGTTTCCGGGCTGACCGCGCTTGATGTGGGAGCGTCCACCGGAGGCTTTACCGACTGCCTCTTGCAGCGTGGCGCAAAGCACGTCTACGCTGTGGACGTGGGCCACGGTCAGATCGACTACGGTCTGAGGCAGGACGACCGGGTGACGATTATGGAGAAGACCAATGCCCGCCATCCCTTCGAACTTCCTGAGCCGGTTGACCTGATGACCATGGACGTTTCGTTCATCTCGATCACGATGGTGATCCCGGAGGCCAGCCGGCACCTAAAACCGGGCGACTATATCGTTTCTCTGGTCAAACCTCAGTTCGAAGCCCCCAAGGACAAAGTGGGCAGAGGCGGCGTGATCAAAGACCCTACAGTCCATGCTGGAGTCCTGGGAAAGACCGTCAATTGGGCTGTCGGGCAAGGGCTTCGAGTCAGAGATATTTGCCGCTCGCCGATACAGGGCGACGCCGGTAACCATGAATTTTTTATCCTGCTGCAAAAACCGTAGAGCTAAGCTTTACCGGAGTTAGGATTTAATAATAGAGAGGAGTAATCTGATGGACGCAAAAGAGATCGCTGAGATTCTCACCGCCAGGGAAAAGACAGTATCAGTAGCCGAGGCTGACACCGCCGGCCTGATTGGCTACATGCTTGGCGCCATCCCCGGGAGTTCCAAGTATTTTCCCGGCGGCGTCATCGCCTACACCGGCGGACTGAAAGAAAAAGTCTTGGGCGTGCCCGACGACGTTGCTCCCACCCATGGCACCGTGAGTGGTGAGATGGCCAAGGGAATGGCAAAAGGGGTACGGGAACTGACCGGCACCGACTACGCCGTTTCCACCACGGGAGTCACGGGCCCCGCCGCCGGAAGGGCCGGACTGCCCATCGGCACATTCTGGATTGGACTATCTGTCAAAGACGGCGAAGACACGGCCATCGAGGTCCACCTTGATGGAGACCGAATGGCTTGCAAGCGGGGAGCGGCCCAGGCAGCCCTAGACCTCCTGGGTAAAGAGCTTAGTTCCTAGCCCAGGCCATTAAAGAGGTTTTAGAGTCTGCTCCGTTTCGCAAGATGCTTCGATCTTGGCCCAGTCGTAGCCCATGGGAATCATCTTGACCTGCCGCCAAGTCTCGGACTGGTCGTGGTAGTGGGGGCTGCCGGGATGCCCGGAACTGCCCAGCGGCACCACCCAAAGGGAGTTCTCCCAGTTGGACGGGTCGTAGGAGTAACGCGCCACCGATAAACTGGTGACGGTTGCCGCCGCCGCCGGAGAGTAGCCGCCCTGCAGTGGGGTGTCTCCGTCGCCGCTGATGGGAATGGCGGGCGGGTCGAGCAGCTCCGCCAGTTCAGGGAATGCGGCTGACAGGTTGTGCTTGGGGCGGGCCTGGTGCACCTTCTCCCATTGCCATTCGTTCATTTCCTCACCCAGCCGCTCAGATAATGTCACGACAGCCTGGGATAACGCCTTGGCAACAGCCGTCGGCCAGGTGTCTCCCTCGCGCAAGAGAGAACAATCGTCTTCGCCGATCATCGCCACCAGCCGGGCCTTCAAGCGGTTGCTGAACGAGCCCAGACCCCGGTCAGCGGGGTGCCAGGCATCGTATGCCAAGCCTTCGGTCAGGTTGATTTCCAGCACATCTTTCAACAATGCATCCCGCATGGCGCTGTAGATAGTGGGCTGCACCCGGTGCGCATCCATCTTTCCGTCCCAGTCCAACAACAGTTCTTTGGCGGCTTTGCTGGCTGTATCCAGCGGCTCCATCTGCTTGAGCACACCCTGGTAGGCCAGAGCTGGGATGGAGACACGCTGCGCGTGCACTTGGGCCATGTCTTCAGCAGTCGGACGGTTCAAAGATTTCAAGCCCTCGGTCACCCGCTTCACCCTGAATTCCGGTGTGAAATCGATGGCGATGTAATACGGGTAATCGTCGCCCACCGGACGGTTGTTGGCAGTGGCGATATAACCCTCGATTGGATTGATTGAAACAGGCAATTCCTCGAAGGGAATGTCCCCTTCCCACTCGTGCTCCCCAGTCCAACCCGGCACCGGCAGCCATCCGTTGACCCGAGACCGGATGGGGATGCGCCCACGGCAGAGATAGCCCATATCCCCGTGGATGTCGGCAAACAGCAGGTTGTTGCAGGGGTCGACCCAGCCTTCCATACCGTCGACCAGCTCCGGGCTACTCTCGGCCCGCAGCATCTGCCAGAGTATCTCCGGCCAGTTGGATGCCTGCTCAGTTGCGGTGTACTTGAAGGCCAACCCCGACCCCTGGGTAGGGTCGCCGGCTATCACCGGGCCATGCTGGGTCACGGTCACCGTGGTGTGGACGTCGCTGCCGCCCCGGACCTTGATGGTCTCGTCGTGGGTCTCGGCGTCCAGCCACTGGTCCTTATACAGATATTTGCCGTCTTGGAACCGCTCCACGTAGAGGTCCTGGTAGTCGGCGGCGGTGTGAGTGACGCTCCAAGAGACCCGGCCGTTGTGGCCAAAGTGGGGGAACGCGGGCACTCCGGGGAACGACAGGCCCACAACGTCGAACTCTGGACAGGCCACCTGGTTCTGGTAGTACGAGTTTGGCGTGTCCAGGGCACGGTGGGAGTCTCCAGCCAAGATGGGCTTGCCGGTGGCCGTCTCAGCGCCGCCAAGGACCCAACTGTTGCTGCCCGAGTCCATCTCATTCAGGTGGTTCAGCCCGGCTGCGCCCTCGGCCAGTTCCTTCAGGCCTTCGTCCAAGGGACCTGGGGATGTGGAGCCGGGAGGCAGGATCATCAGGTAACCGGGTTCGACACCGGGAAACAACTTACCGGCGGCCTCGGGCCCCATCTCGCGTACCATCCGGGCCCGCCAGACCTTTGACTCGAACACGCCCATGGAGATATGGCGCACCTTGTAGGCGATCAGGCCGTCCCAAGGCTGCCAAGGCTCCGACTCCAGTCCGGTGATGCGATATTCCACGGGCAGGGCGCCTCCGCTATGTATGAAGGCGTTCACCCCGGCGGCATAGGCGTCAAAGACCGACTTGGTGTGTGCGTTCATCACTTTGTAGTCGGCCTTGGCGCTGGCCTCCAACCGGAAGCGACGCATCATCTTGTCTTGGGCCACTCCCTGCTGGCCCACGGCCTCGGCCCAGCGGCCCGACCCACGGCGCCGGTCATATTCCATGTGCCACAGCCGATCCTGGGCTGTCACGAACCCCTGGGCGAAGAAGGCATCCATCTCGGACTCAGCCTTTATGTGGGGGATGCCGTACTGGTCGCGGAAGACCTTGACCGCACCATGCAACCCGGCCAGGTGGACTGTGCCCGTCAGATTGGGGATGGCCGACTTCAAGTCCTGCCCGGTTATAACTTCAGAGATCATGCACGCCTTCTAACCAAGGGAACGAATATGTAAACCCCCGGATATTACCATACGGACAGCCTGGGGATTGACGCCGTTCAGGCGCGGAGCTACCATCCCTGCACCCAGCAATATGACGGAGCAAGGACTGGCCGATGCAGATCACCAAGCACATCTACGCCACCCACATCGAAGAAGACCCCGGCGGCTTCGGGGCCATGCACCCCGGCGGCACCCATATCTATTTCGTGGGCGACCCTAACGACCACATGGTGATGGTCGACTCAGGCGAGCCGTACCGCTTGTGGACGAAGCAGATATCTGATTTCCACGCCGAGTTGGGCAAACCTCTCATCTCCGCCATCCTGATCACCCACGGCCACGGAGACCACATC
>Ga0207990_1000842_pt1 | contig 17039 bp, 14 predicted proteins | sample ETNtaG_8_FD_185780 | JGI IMG/M metagenome (GOLD analysis project Ga0207990, IMG submission 185780) | Marine microbial and viral communities from oxygen minimum zone, Eastern Pacific Ocean - ETNP201406SV75 (SPAdes) (version 2) | ecosystem: Environmental > Aquatic > Marine > Oceanic ...
ATTTCGTGCTTAAATATGTCTGGCGGGAGTGCGAGGGAGTCGAACCCACCTACCCCGCTCGTCACGAGGCATAACGGATTTGAAGTCCGCAAGAGCCACCGGGCCCCATCCACCCCCATAAGTGCCTGGTTTGAGGTCGCCTTGATTTAGCAAATAAAAGGCGCCGCCGGAAGGCGGCGCCTTTTATTTTACCTATCGAAGAAGGGTTTAGCTCTCGAGTACGGAGTCTACTTTCTTCTTGAGTGCGCCCTTGGGCACGGCGCCGATGATCTGGTCGACCGGCTGGCCGCCCTTGAAGAAGAGCAAGGCCGGGATGCTGCGGATGCCGTACTGCATAGCGGTGTTGGGGCTTGCATCCACGTCCAATTTGGCCACTTTCAGTTGACCGTCATAGTCTTCAGCCATGTCGTGAACGGCGGGGGCAATCATCTTGCACGGACCACACCATTCGGCCCAGAAGTCCACCATGACCGGTGTGTCCGAGTCCAATACCAATTCTTGCCAAGTAGTGTCATTTACCTCAAATGGTTCTGCCATTTCCATCCTCCGGAATCTCTTTCGCGATTTTCTCGCACAGTAACTTTGATGCGTTTCGTCGCTTCAGGGTTCGCAGGGACTACGGCCACCAGGAACGGGGCCGGGCCACTTGCGACTGCGACTCAGTTTAAAGGGCACATACACCAAGGTCAACCAGCGCGGGTCCATTTTTCGCGGGTCCAAGACTTGTCGGTATGATTATCCGGTCAGCGATCTGAGGTCTGACCAACCCAGGCGTGGTCTGAGCCTGAGAGCCTGCTGCCGCCTCCTTGGATTCTATCCCACCTTGAATTATAGTATTTACGAGCCTATGGAGATAGCCGAACGCATCACCCAACAATGGAATCATCGTGGTCAACTGCTGATGGAAATACCTCAGTGGAAATAGCTGAGCGCATGACGCAACAAGGTGATAGGGTCACCCTTTTCCTGACGTCATGGGGACGGCTGGGTGAGGCCATGGCCGATATTGACGGACATAACGTGTTCGTGGCCGGCGGGATCCCCGGCGAAAAAGTGGTGGCTGAGGCGGTCAAAGTCCATCGCAAGTATGTCTCCGCCAAAGTGGTGGAAGTGCTTGAGGCGTCAGCAGATCGGGTGGAGCCGCCCTGCCCCTACTACGGCGATTGCAGCGGGTGCCAATGGCAGCACCTGTCCTACGACGCTCAATTGAAGACCAAACGCGAGAAAGTGACCGACGCCTTACAGCGCGTCGGCGACCTGGTAAACCCTCCGGTATCCGAAGTGAGGCCCTCTCCCAACCAGTACGGCTACCGCAACCACGCCCGGTTCACCATCAGTCGCGAAGGCGCGCTGGGCTTCGTCAACCGTGAGACCCGCCAATTCGTGCGCATCGACAAATGCATGCTGATGCACGATGGCGTCAACAACCTATTAGAAGAGCTGCAAGACCACTGTGGCGAGACCACCCAGCTTTCCATCCGGGCCGGCAAATACTCCGGGGACTTCCTGATCCAACCTTATTTGGTCCACCCCGACATCGGTGTCACCACGGGACAGAAAAAATACACCGAGTCGATTGACGGCGTCGATTTTCTCGTGTCGTCCCCGTCATTCTTCCAGGTGAACGTCGACCAGGCCGCTGCCGCCGCTGAAGTGGTGAGTGACCACCTGAAACTGGGCCCTGAAGATGTGCTTCTAGATGCCTATACGGGTGTAGGCACCTTCGCGATACTGCTGGCCCCACATGTGAAGCAGGTCATCGCCGTGGAAGAGTCTTCGGCCGCCGTGGCCGACGCCAAACAGAACGCCGGAGAGCTTCAGAACGTCGATTTCGTGTTGGGCCGCACCGAAGATGTACTCAGAAAACTGCCGGTCACGCCCGATGTGGTGGTGTTGGACCCGCCCCGCTCCGGTTGTCAGCCACGGGCTCTAGAGAGTCTTATTGCGATGGCCCCGTCCCGGGTGGCGTATGTTTCCTGCGACGCCGAGACCTTGGGGCGAGACCTCAAAATTCTGTGCGCGGGCGGCTACCGGCTGGACGAGGTGGCTCCGCTGGACATGTTCCCGCAGACCCACCACGTAGAGTGCGTGGCGCTGCTGTCCCTGAGTGAGCCCTCCGATAAACCTGCATCGCCTCGCCTCACACTGGCATCGGCATCGCCCAGGCGGCGGGAACTGATGGACATCCTGGGCTTACAGTTCGCGATCACCCCGGCCGACTTGGCCGAGGAGCCCATCCTCGGAGAATCGCCCGTCGATATGGTGCGGCGGCTGTCTGCGGAAAAAGCCCTAGCCGTGGCCGCCGACATGGAATCGGGACTGGTGATTGGGGCCGACAGCACGGTGGTCTTTGAGGGCCAGGCCGTGGGCAAACCCTTGGACGATGACGACGCCCGGCGGATGCTGCAGCAGTTGAGCGGCACCACCCACCACGTTAGCACCGGCATCACCGTGGTGGATGCGGCGTCGGGCAAGACCCTGAGCGACGCCATGACCAGCCAGATCACCCTGCGCGAACTATCGGAACAGGAGATCGAGGCATCTATTGCGTCGGGAGTGCCCGGAGACAAGGCCGGGGCCTATGCGGTCCAGGACACCGAACTCAGGCCGGCCTCCGACTGGGAAGGCTGTTATAACAACATCGTCGGCCTGCCTGTCTGCCGGCTACTGGAAATGTTGCAGGAATTGGGCTACCAACTGCCTATGGGATGGATGGTTCCCGACGAGATCGCCTGTGGAGAGGATTGTCCGACCATCGCCGCTAACCAGGGAGAGAACACTCCATGAACTTCATGGGAATGGGCATCCCCGAGCTTGGTGTGATCCTTTTGGTGGCTTTCTTGGTGTTGGGCCCAGGCCGGGCCATCGACATGGCCCGCAGCGCCGGAAAGATCTTGGGCGACCTGCGGCGTTCATTCGGCGACGTGACCAACGCCATGACCATGGAATCGCTGGAGCAACTCCCAATGCAGAACCAGGAATCAAGCGCTCCGGCAGAGTCGGCGCCGGGCGTGCCCATGCGGGCAGGGATTCCTCCGGCGGACGAACAGGCGGAAGACGATCCGGACCCTGAACCTGGCCCTGATTCAGAGCCGGAGTCTGAGGGAAAGGGATGAGGTCCCGGGAACAAACACTGCTGCAGCACCTGGGTGAACTGCGCCGCCGGGTCTCCATCTGCGTGGTGGCCGTGCTGGTGGGCAGCGCCGTTTCGTTCGCGTTCTTCGAGCAGATCATCGACATCCTGGTCGAGCCCGCCCGTGACTTGAATCTTGGCACTGGCGGCGAGCTGATCTACACGGAAGTCACCGAGCTACTGACCACTGCCATCAAGGTATCGTTTGTGTCTGGTCTAATACTGGCCTCGCCGGTACTGGTCTATCAAGGGGTGATGTTCGTTGCCCCCGGACTCACTGGGCGGGAGAAACGCTATCTCTTTGGTTTCATGCCTGCGGTAGTATTGGCATTTGCTGGTGGGGTGGCCTTCGCCTACTACATCCTCACTCCCCCGGCGCTCCATTTCCTGCTTACCTTCGGCGGCGACGTTGCCACACCGCTGATCCGGATCAGCAACATCGTCAACCTGATGGTCCGGCTGCTGTTCTGGATAGGGCTGTCCTTCGAGACACCGCTGGTGATGTACTTGCTGGCCCAATTGGGCATCGTCACGGCAGGGTCGCTGTCCCGGTTCCGGCGCTACTGGGTGGTGGTCGCATTCGTCTTGGCGGCCATAATCACGCCTACGGTGGACCCATTCAACCAGGCGTTGGTGGCGGGACCGTTGCTGGTGCTCTATGAATTTGGTATCCTGTTGGCTCGCGTCGCTGGGCGCAGCCGGAGAAAGTCCGGTGCCATAACTTCAGCCTAAAGGCTGATATATCCAAGGCAACAAAAAAGGACCGTCCTTCAGCAGAAGGACGGTCCTTTTGGTTTTCAACCCTGAAGCCTAACTGCTATTGTCGTCTTTGCTGCCGGCCCCGGTCTTTACAGCTTCTTCTTTCTCGTCTTCACCCATGAGGGCGGTTTTGAACGTGCGTATTCCCTTGCCCATGGACGTGCCAATCTCGGGCAGGCGGCGGGCACCGAAGATCAAGAGTATCACGACCACGATGATTGCCAGTTCAGGGATTCCCAAAGGTCCAACTCTCATGTCTTTTCCTCCCGTTAATTACGGCGGAGTGGCCCTTATGGCGGGCCGGTGCATCTAAACGATTAGATATTAGCAGATACGGCTTGCCACGACAATGAATCACGCCTATTTCAGCACGCCTGGACAGATACGGCGCTCGTAGGGTCTGCTGAAAGGCGAGCCGCGGTCAAGCTCGGTGATAGGCGCAGACTATGGCAGTGATATATATTGTACAGAGCAGGTACCAACGCTATAATTCTGGCTTACGTGTAAATCCACCTTGGTGAAACACGCTTGGCGCAGCCCGTGCATAACATAACCTGCGAGTGAAAATGGAATCTAACTACGACTTGGTGGTGATCGGCTCAGGACCGGGCGGCTACGTGGCCGCTATACGGGCCGGCCAACTTGGCATGAAGACGGCCATCATCGAGAAAGAGGAACTGGGCGGCGTGTGCTTGAACTGGGGCTGCATCCCCAGCAAGTCCCTGCTCAAGAACGCTGAGGTTGTTTCCTACTTCAAACGGGCCGACGAATTTGGTCTGAAGATGGACAATTTCAGCGTCGATTTCTCAGTAGCGATAGAACGCAGCCGAAAGGTCGTCGACCGCAACACCAAAGGTGTGGCCTTCCTGCTGGACAAGAATAAGGTCGACCACATCCAGGGCACAGGCAAGATAGTCGGCGCTGGAAAAGTGGCAGTTGCGCCAGCCGCGAACGCGCCCGGTGTTGAATCGAACATTGTCGAAGCCAAGAACATCATCGTTGCCACTGGGGCCCGGCCTCGGAGCATTCCACCCCTGCCCATAGACGGCGACAAGGTCATCACCAGCCGCGAGTCCATAGTGATGAGCGACCTGCCGGAATCAATCGTGATCGTAGGCGGCGGGGCCATAGGGGTGGAGTTTGCCTACATATATAAGACGTACGGCGTCCAGGTCACCATTGTCGAGATGCTGCCCCGGTTGGTCCCCAATGAAGATGAAGACATCGGCGCCCAACTGGAGCGTGCCTTCAAGCGCGCCCACATCGACTTTATGACTGGCGCCGGGGTCACCGGAGTAGACACGTCGGGCCCTGGAGTCAAGGTTACCGTCGACGTAGACGGCGCTGCTCAGACCCTAGAATGCGACAAAGTCCTCGTCGCTATAGGAATCCAGCCCAACATTGAAGACCTGGGGTTGGAGACCGTTGGCATCGCAACCGACCGGACCGGTATCATAGTGGACGACAAAATGTCCACCAACGTGACCGGCATCTATGCCATTGGCGACGTCAACGGCAAGATGCCTTTGGCTCACGTTGCGTCCGCCCAGGCGATGGTGGCTGTTGAGACCATCGCGGGACTCGAGACCCTGCCGTTGGACTACACCTACATGCCCAGGGCCACCTATTGCATGCCCCAGATCGCCAGTTTCGGCTTGACCGAAGCCCAGGCCAGGGAGCAGGGCAAAGAAATCAACGTGGGGACGTTCAACGTCCAAGCCAACGGCAAAGCCCTGGCCATGGGAGAGAATTTCGGCCTGGTTAAACTGGTGGTCGACGCCAAGTACGGCGAACTGCTGGGCGGTCATATGATCGGCCCCGAGGTTACCGAGTTGCTGGGCGAATTGTCCATGACCCGGATACTGGAGGGCACGGTGCTTGAACTGGGCTGGGCGGTGCATGCCCACCCTTCTATATCGGAGATGCTTAAAGAGGCTGCGTTGGGCGCCCAAGGCCGGACGATCCACATGTAGCTCTCTCCTGTAACAGTTAACAGACATAACGATTACAATACCCGCAGAGCCTTGTTCTCATGATAGGGACGGCGGCGGCGGATGACTCTGAACTAGACTGATCGAAGGCGCTACCCACGCCTGGTATAACAAGAAGGCAAGGAGCGGACCAAATGGGGTTGGGAACGTATGATTTCGCACTAGCGATAGGCGGAGAAGCGGGACAAGGGATCGCTACGCCCGGAGATATTCTGGCTCGGATAATCGTCCGCCGTGGATTGCACCTGAGCACGTATAACTCGTACCAGTCGATCGTCCGGGGCGGGCACATCTTCTTGACTATGCGCGTCAGCGATGTCGAGGTCAACAACCACGGTGACAAGCTGGACCTTCTCATGTGCCTGAACCAAGACACCATGAACCGGCACCAGCGCCTGATGGGTCCGGGCAGCCGGATCGTCTACAATAGCGATACTATCGAGCCCGGCACTGAAGACAAAGGCGCGGACCTATGCGGCCTGCCGGTGGGAGAATTGACCGAAGGCAGCAGGAATCGGCTGGTCCAGAACACGGTTGGGATGGGAGCGATATCGTCACTGATGGGGATCGATTTCGCTGTTCTGGAAGAGAGCCTGACGCTTCGTTTCCAGCGGCGCGGCCAGGAGATGGTCGACGAGAACGTCAAAGTCGCCAGGGCCGGATACGATTATTCCCAAGAGCATTTCAAGCCCTTCGACCAGTCGCCTCCCACAGGCGTAAAGCCTCTGGCCGTTTGGTCGGGCAACGACGCCCTGGCCATGGGCGGGGCTGCGGCAGGCGTCAAGTTCTACGCCGCCTACCCCATGAGCCCGGCTTCCGGAGTTCTGCATTGGATGGCCGCCAACGCCCGCAACCTGGGCATCATGGTCCGGCAGGTTGAAGATGAGATCGGCGTCGCCAACATGGTAGTGGGCGCTGGGCAAGCCGGAACACGGTCTCTGTGCGCCACCTCAGGCGGAGGGTTTGCCCTCATGACCGAGGCCATCGGCGCGGCGTCCATGATGGAGGTCCCGGTGGTCTTCATCAATGTAATGCGGGCCGGCCCGTCAACCGGCGTCCCAACCAAAACCGAGCAGGGCGACCTGTGGCAGGCCTTGGGCGCCAGTCAGGGAGACTTTGAGCGCATCGTAGTCACACCCACCGATTGTTTGGACGCCTTCAACACCATGCCTGAGGTGTTCAACCTAACCGACAAATACCAATGTCCTGCAATCATCCTCTCCGACCTGTATATTTCCGAGGGTCGTTTCAGCGTTGACCCGGACCTGATAAACATGCATCCCGACATCGACCGTGGGGAGCTGATCACCGAGCCTTCCGATACCGATGGGTATCTACGTTATAAACACACTGAGAGCGGCATTTCGCCCAGGGCGCTGCCGGGGCTCGAGGGCTACGTCCATCTGGCCGCCACCGACGAGCATGACGAGGACTCGACGCTGCTCAGCGACGAGTTCACCAACCCCCACAAACGGCGTCAGATGGTGGAGAAGAGGGCCAGGAAGTTCGATAACGTTCTGGGTGATATAGCTGCTCCCGTTCTGGAGGGTCCACCCGACGCCGATGTTACGCTGATCGGGTGGGGTTCCACGGAAGGGATGATCGCCGAAGCGGTGGACGCGTTGAACGCCGACGGGGTCAAGGCCAACCACGTCCAGGTAAAGTGGATGGTGCCGTTCCATGCTGATAAGATTTTGGCCATCCTCTCCAAGGCTAAGAAAACCATAATCGTAGAGAACAACTTCTCGGGCCAGTTCGCCCGCTATTTGCGCAGCGAGACTGGGTTTGCGGCCGACGGGCACATCCGCAAGTACGACGGCGAACCGTTCATGCCCCATCACATAGTCGATGGCGTGAAGGCCCAGGTGCATGGGGAGACCGACAAGTACATCCCCTATCAAGAGATAGCCGTCTAGAGATATAACCGTTAACCGACGACGTTGATTAGCCGGTGTTGAGCGAGGTGAGACCATGGCAACCACAGAGATAAACCTTACGCCAAGAGACTTCAAAGGCAAGTCGGACCCCGACTGGTGCCCCGGTTGCGGCGACTTTGGCGTTCTGAACGCCATACAGAGGGCTGTTGCTGAATTGGGGTTCCGTCCCCATGAGATCATGACGGTCAGCGGCATCGGTTGTTCTTCCAACCTGCCGGGGTACATCAACACCTATGGCATGCACACCCTCCACGGCCGGTCTCTGGCCATGGCCACCGGGGTCAAGATGGCCAACCACGACATGAACGTGATCGTCACTGGCGGCGACGGCGACGGCTACGGCATCGGCGGAAACCACTTCACCCACACCGCACGCCGCAACACCGACCTGACGTACGTGGTGATGAATAACCAGATATACGGGCTGACCACCGGCCAGATTTCCCCCACCAGCAGCCTGGGCATGACCACCAAGAGCACGCCCTTTGGTAACGTGGAGCAGCCGGTTAACCCTCTAACCTCGGCAATAATGAATGGCGCGACCTTCGTGGCCCGCGCCTATAGCGGGGATGTCAGGCATCTGTCTGGCATCATCCAACAAGGCATCAATCACAAGGGGTTCTCCATCATCGACGTGTTCAGCCCCTGCGTGACCTTCAACCTCAACAATACCCACGACTTCTTCAAGGAGCGGGTAAAAAAACTGGAGGATGAGGAACACAACACCACCGACTGGAAGTTGGCCTGCGAGAAGGCGATGGTGTTCGGCGACACAATCTACACCGGGGTATTCTACGAGAGTGATCGTCCAGCGCTGGAAGATGTGGAGCCCGTTTTGAAAGAAGGCGGACCTCTCTCCATGCGGCCTCTTGGGCTGGGCAAAGAAGAGGCCCAGAATATCATCGACCGGATGATGTAGTCCTCGCCGGCGAAAAAGGCTGGTGCCTTCTGGGGCCACTCGGCGTTCCGGAATCACAAAGGAAACCAGCCAAGGGAGCGCCCCGATGAAAAAGGGGGGCTCCCTTGGCTGGCGGTTGCCCCGCTTCTTGCCGTGCATTAATATCTATCCAGCGTAGGCCGAGGCGGACTGACCTTGGCTCCTCCAGGAGGCACACTTGGCCACATCAATGGTTATGCCCCAGATGGGCTACGACATGCACGAGGGCAAGGTGGTCCGCTGGCTCAAGAAGGAAGGCGAGGAAGTGATCCGGGGTGAGGTCATCGCCGAGATTGAGACAGACAAAGCCACCGTTGAATATGAAGCTTACACCGGCGGCGTGATGGCAAAGATCGTTGCCGAAGAAGGAGCCACCATCCCGGTGGGCGGGCTCATCGCGGTGATAACGAACCCCGGCGAAGCGATTCCCGAAGACATTCTGACGGATGCTGCTCTGGCCGCGCCTGCGGAGGCTCCCGCTCCTGCGGCTGCCCCAGAAGCTTCGGCCCAAGCGCCACCTGCAGCAGCGGCTTCCGCAACCACCGACGGTGAAGTAAGGGCATCTCCCCTGGCCCGCCGCTTGGCCAAAGAGCGCGGCGTAGACCTTTCCACCATCACCGGCACCGGCCCGGGCGGCCGCGTCACTGAAGCCGACATTCCGGAACGGGGTGCGTCCGCCCCGGCATCTGCGGCCGCATCAGTGAATGGCTATATCAAGGCGTCTCCCCTGGCCAAACGGTTGGCTAGAGAGCGAGGCATCGACCTGGGCACGCTCTCAGGCACCGGCCCCGGCGGGCGGATAATCGAGGAAGACGTCCCGGAACATGCTGCTCCCGCAGCGGCCGCAGCCCCTTCAGATTCATGGGATACCGCCGCGCAGGCGACATCTACCTCTGAGAACGTTGAACTTACGCGGATGCGTCAGGCCATCGCCAAGGTGACCGCGGACAGTTGGGGAGCCGCGCCTCACTTCTATGTCTCGGTCGATATCGATATGACCAAGGCCATGGCGTTCCGGCGGGACGTGAACGACGAGTTGGACGCCGAGAAACGGGTCAGCGTCAACGACCTGATCGTCAAAGCGTCGGCCATCGCCATCGGCCGTCACCCGAAATTCAATTCGTTCTTTCGAGACGACCACCTACAGATGAACGCGTCCATCAATGTGGGGATCGCCATCGCCTTGGAATCGGGGCTGATCGTGCCGGGCATCAACGGCTGCGAGAATATAAGCTTGGTGGAGATTGCCGCCGCCAGCCGCGACCTGGCTGCCAGGGCCAACAGCGGCTCACTGCGAAACGACGAGTACAGCGGCACCACCTTTAGCGTCAGCAACATGGGCATGTTCGACATCGAGAGCTTCACCGCCATCATCTTCCCCCCCCACGCGGCCATATTGGCGGTGGGGACGGTCAAGGAACAGCCGGTGGTGCGTGACGGTGAGTTGGCCATAGCCCAGATCATGAAAGCCACCCTCTCCACGGACCACCGAGTGGCCGATGGAGCGGAGGCAGCCCAGTTCATAGTGGAGATCAAGAAACTCCTGGAAAACCCGGTCAGCTTAGTAATTTAGAGCTATCAGCAGTCAACGTTCAGCATTCAGCTATTTGACGGGCCAAAGGCCCGGCGACTCCAAGCTGACCGCTGAAAGCTGATGGCTGACCGCTTGAACAGAACAAAGGAGGGCATTTTGCCTAAACTAACCGGCGGTCAGGCCGTTGTCGAATCCCTCAAAACCCAGGGCGTGGATACTGTGTTCGGCATCATATCCATCCACAATCTGGACCTGTTCGATTCCCTGTTCGGGAGTCAGGACAGCATTCAGTTTGTCGGAGGCCGGCTCGAGTTGGGCTGTGGGTTCATGGCCGACGGTTACGCCAGGGCCACCGGCAAGCCAGGCGTTTTGTTCACCAGCACCGGCCCCGGCGCAGCCGACTCGGTGGGCGCCATCGGTGAGGCCTACTTTTCGGGCTCGCCCATCCTGGAGATCACCACCAACGTTGAGCAAGAGTTCCTCGGCAGCGGCAAGCTGGCAACCCACGAGACCAAGGACCAGCTTGGAATGTTCGAGGCCGTGACCGATTGGAACACCAGCATCCCCCAGGTGGAGTCCATACCCGACAACATCACGCAGGCTTTCGACCGCTTCCAGACCCGTCGGCCCAGGCCTATCGAATTGGAGATACCTACCGACCTATTGGGGACTGAAGCCGATGTGGAGATGCTGACCGCCCGGCAGCCCAACATCCCCCAGGGTGACCCAAACCAGGTCGAGAAGGCGCTGCAGATGCTGCTCAAGGCCAAGCGTCCCGCCATCTTGGTGGGCGAAGAGGTCCAACAGTTGGGCGGTACCCAGCAGATTGTAGAACTGGCGGAGAAACTGGGCGCGGCGGTAGTCACCAGTGACGGGGCCAAGGGGGCGTTCCCTGAAGACCATGCCCAGTCCCTGGGGCAGATCATGGGCCGGCGCATCTGGGGCGAGAACCCGGTGCAAGAATGGTTGGGCACCTGCGACTTGGTGGTTGTATTGGGGTCCATAATGCCCCACCGGTCCACTAGCGGCATCGGGCTGCAACTGCCCAAGGACATGGTCCACGTGTTGCTGGACGGCGAGGCCATCGGCAAGAACTATCCGGCCACCGTGCCCATCGTCGCCAACTCCCAGGCCGTGGTGCAGCAATGGCTGGGCGCCATCGGCGATCAGGACGTCCATAAAGGCGCAGCATTCCAAGACGACCTCAAGTCGATCAGAGGCAACATGCGCAGCCGGTTGGAAGAGACCTGGAGCAACGAACTCAAGGTCTTCGAGACCGTGCGTGCAGTTACGCCCCGTAACACCATCTTCTCGCTGGACCCGACTGTGGGCGCCAGCCGGGCCACCCGCTGCCTGGACATCTACGAGCCCAGGACCTACATGCACCCCCATGGTTGGCTGGGACTTGGCTTTGCCTTCCCGGCGGCCATCGGCGCGAAGGTTGGCAAGCCGGACAGCCCGGTCGTCTGCGTCACAGGCGACGGCGGCTTCCAGTACAACTTCCAGGAACTGGCCACCTGCGCCCAGTACGACATCCACCCGGTGGTGCTGATGTTTAACGACAACGCCTGGGGAGTGCTCAAGGGCTTCCAGAGCGACCGCTTCGGCGACAACCGCCGGTTCGCCACCGACCTGGTCAACCCCGACTTCGTAAAGATCTTCGAGTCCTACGGCTTCGAGGGCACCAAAGTCACCAACGTCAACGACCTGGGCAAGGCCTTGGAAAGCGCCATCGCCTCGGGCAAGACCCACCTGGTAGAGGTCCAGACCCCGGACGGTTTCAGCGCGCTTACTTAGGCTGACAAGGAGCGGGTTTCTAACCCGCCCGGGTTTGCTGCTGCCCATGCCGACCAGGGAGGCAAGGTCTTGATTTGCTAGCCGAGGTACCCGTTAGTCCGCTCATGGTGAGCCTGTCGAACGACGTGCTATGCATAAGCCATCCTTCATCGATGGTCCTTTGACAGGCTTAGTATGAGCGGTTGCGGTGGATTGCGGTAGCCACCCACTCCCTCCATCATTCCTGCGAGAGCAGGAATCCAGGCAGCTCTGCTGGTCAACACAGGTGCTAAATCTCCCAACATAATTTGAGAACTGTCCCCATGGATTCCCGCCTTCTCGGGAATGACGAGTAGGGCGGCCCTGGGGCACTGCCCCAAGCCTCTTGTCTAAACGCGAGTGGACGGCCACAATTGACATAAAGTTGGGACATGGCGTCCTTGACGGCCACGGCTGAATCCAGGCAAATAGCTTATGCAACTTACTCGCTAACTTCGTGGGAGTTTTCACCGCCCTATGCCCGATCAGACCGCAGACACCGGGGCAGCCGGACAGACCTATTCCAGGCGGGTCTATCCGCTGGATGCCCATGACTTGAGCGAGGAGCAGATCGCCGTCGCCTTCGCCATGACCTCCCGCCGTCCCGAGGCTTTCGACGAGATTGCCGAGCAGGTCAGCAAGGAGAAAGCGGCCGATTTCCACGAACGTTGGGTTCTGGGCTACGGCCACGCCTCGGTTGCGGAACACGCTGTGGTGCACCTGGCCGTGGAGAACGTGTCGCGCCTGGCCGTCGACACCCTGGAGGACAATCGGCTGGCGTCCTACACAGAGAAATCTTCCCGCTACCAGGTGATGCCCGAAGACTATTTTTATATCCCCGAGGAGTTGGCCAAGCACCCGGCCCTGAAAAAAGAGTACGAAGCGGCCTGCCAGGGCCTGTTTGAGGGGTACTTCAATCTGATAGACGGCTGTATGGACCATCTGCGAGAGACAACTCCCAGAATCGCCACGGAGCGGGACGGAGCGTTCAACGGCCGCCTCAGCCGGATCGCCACCGACCACTGCCGGGCGGTGTTGCCGGCGGCCACGCTGACCAACGTCGGCGTCACAGCCAACGCCCGCACCCTGGAACATGCCATCGCCAAGCTAGTGTCTTCGGAACTGACTGAAGAACAGTATTTGGGCGATGCAGTGAGAGAACAGGGGCGCCTAATCACTCCGACCCTCATCAAGTACGCCGACAAGGTTGACTACCTGGCGGGTGCGTCCGGATTGCAACTGGACCAGGCCCGACGGTTGGGCTTTCCCGATGAGGAGCCTGCGGCTGATGGCTCGGTGTCCGGGGCGAGCGCTCCCGAGGTGCGGCTGGTTCACTGGGACCGAAAAGGCGAGGAGAAGCTGGCCACTGCCTTGCTCTACCGCCACTCCAACCTGTCCTATGACGAGGTATGGGAGCGGGTGAAAGACCTGGGACCGGAGTCGCGGCAAGCGATCATCGAAGAAAGCGCCGCTGGGCTGGGCCCCCATGACGCCCCGCTACGCGAGTTTGAAGTTGTAGACTACAGCTTTGAGTTCATCCTGGACTACGGCGCCTACAGGGAGTTCAAACGGCACCGGATGATGTCTTACCTGCCCCAGCCGTTGACCGTGGCCCACGGCTACCGCATCCCCCCGGTGGTTGCCCAGGCGGGACTGGAGTCCGAGTTCGAACAGACGGTGCGACCGGCTGAAGAGGTCTATTGGAAGGTGAGGGAAGCGTCCCCTCTGGCGGCCCAGTACCTGGTGACCCACGCGCACAACCGGCGTGTGGTGAGCAAGTTCAACCTGCGGGAGTGCTACCACTTGTTCAAGATGCGGACCTCAGATGAGGCCCATTTCTCCATCCGGGAACCCATGGTGGAAGCCATGCGCTTGGCGGTGGAGGTACAGCCCCAGTTCTTTCGCCACCTGAAGCTGCGCAACTACCCGGACTGGTGGCCGCACCCGGTCGAAGGCTAGGCCGCGGAGAACTCCCGCGCCATTGACCGCGTCGCAGGTTTCGACTCCGCCCGAATTGGCTGTCTCTAGTCTGGAGGCCCCCTCGAATTCTGTCATTCTGAGACTGACGCAGCGGCGAAGAATCTACCAAGCTACGTGGTCGCACCGGGCATCTGCGCCAGTGAATTGGCCGGAGAGCAGAACTTTGCTAGATCCTTCGCTTCACTCAGGATGACAAATTAGGCGAGTAATCTCCAAGACAAATTGTCATTCCGAGGAGCGCCGAAGGCCGACGAAGAATCCCGTTCCGTGATGCAGAACGGTTAGACCAGAGCAATGAGACCCCTCGCTTCACTCGGGGTGACAGCAAGATTCATGGCCCATTCCGGATGTTGGGCCGAAACTAGCGACTAGGCCAGCTTCGCAGCCACCTCAGCCAGGCGGGCGCCCAGTTCGCGGGCTTGGGCCAGGTCTTCGGTGACTGGTTCCCCTACGGCTGTTGCCCCGTAGTATGACCCTGATTTGAGCATGCGCTCGCCCCAGGGCAGCCCCACCACAACCATGCCGCAGGCCAGCATCCAGTGGATCATCTGCAGTAAGGTCATCTCAAGGCCCGAGTGTTCACAGGAGCCGGAGGTGAATGCGGAGGCGGGTTTTCCGGCCAGCGATCCGTCTTCCCAGAGGTCGCCCTGGTCGTCCAGCCACGTTTTGAGCGAGCCGGTGATGCCGCTCCAATTGGGAGAGCCCAGTATCAGGCCGTCGGCAGCCAACAGGTCGGCTTGGGTGGCTTCCGTGGTCCGTTTCAAGGTGACTGTGGCCCCGGCCAGGTCCACTCCCATGGCGGCGGCCCGCGCCAGGTCTTCGATGGCGGAGTTCTTGCGGTCGTATAGGACCAGTATCGTGACTGGCATTAGGGGTCTGAGCAGTCGCGGGTGAACCCGCAGTTGGGGCACTTGATCTTGCAACTCCGCTCGATCATCGTGCTCCCGCAGATCTCGCAGGTCAGGTCGTAGGGCTTATCGGAAGTGGCACTTAGGAACATCACGCCCACCACACTATTCACATGATTCCCAGGGCCGGGGGCCAGAGGTTCTGGAAGTATAGCAGCGGGCGGCCAAAGGGCCCAAGAACGGTGGCCTAAAGTTTGGTCCGAAGTTTGGATTCGGCCATCCCGATCAATTCAACCTACTGAGCGTGGACCAGAGGCCTTTGATCTGGTCTTTGACCTGCTTGGAGTCATCCGGGCTGCCCGCTTCTTGAAGATATGCTTCCAGCGTCTCTATCGCCAGCCGGTACTCTTGCTGCTCGGCGTGGCACCAGGCCTGTTCTTGGTAGAGCGACGGCTCGCCAGGATTGATGATGGTCATGCGCTGGATCACGCCCACCGCCTTTTTGTACTCCCGGTTCTGCATGTAAACGGCCTTCAGATTGTTCAAGATCCTGAATAGGATATCGCGCTTAGTATACGGCGCCAGAAATGTGTCTTGCCATTCCAGGCTGCCGGCGAACATTCGGCTCACCAGAGCCCGGCAGTCTTCCAGCGAAAGAGTCGCACCCGAGTTGAAGGGATCCAGGTATTCCCCCGTGTCGTCCAAGCCGACGATGAAGTGACCGGGCAGGCCCACCCCGGAGCATCTGAGGCCCAGGCGGCGCGCCACCTCTAGGAACAGCAGTGATAAGGTGATGGGTATCCCGGCACGTGTTTCCAGCACCCGGTTCAGGAAGCTGTTGTCGGGGTTGTAGTACTGGCCCGAGTTGCCTTGAAAGCCCAATTCTTCGTAGAGGTAGGCGGCGATTGCGCGAGCCACGTCGGCCGGTGCAGCCTCATTGGTCACACGCTGGGATACCTCGGCGGCAAAGGCATCCAATTGGGCTAGATGGGAAGGGATATCGATCTCCGGGTACTCCTCACCGGCCAGATAGAGGGCCGCCCGATCTAATTCGATATCGTCTTCCGGCATCTGTACTAGCTCGATGAACATGGCCCTGAACCCGGGGTTGGCGGTCATATACAGGCTAGACCACCAGGCCGTCGAATAAGTCATCCATGTCTGTCGCTTCGTCGATGGCCCAGAGGGTCTCCAGCGCCTGGTCGCACTGCATGTCGGAGAGCACCCCGGAGGCGAAGCTCCGGAACTTGCCTTCCAGCTCGGCGTCGTCCAAGGGATTTTTCTTGTGGCCCTTGGAGAAGGATGTATGGGCGGTGTGGACCTTGCCTGCCTGATCGGTGACCGTGATCCGGCAGTTGTACTCAGATGGGAACTTGGCCGTGAAATCCGAGTCTTCTGACAGGGTCATCTTGGACATGGTTTGGCGTTTGGTTGGGTCAGCGATGCCCTGGGGCGTGAAGCTGCCGGGGGTAACGGCGCCCTCTTGAAAGGCCGCAGCCACCAGGAAGGGTATGCTGTGGTCGGCCGTCTCCCTGGTCTTGGGATCCCATTTCTCGGGCTCGCTGGAGGCGCTGCTGGCGGCGGTGTGGTAAGTGTCGATATGGATCGACTTGATGTCGGCCAGCGAGACCTCTTTACCCAGCTCAAGGGCCAGGCCGATGGGCGCTTGGGTGTGTATCTGGGAGGGGTAGCTCTTCACGATCGTCTGGGTGATGCGGAAGGGGTCGTCATCGCCGCGACTTCCGCCCAGCGGGAAGTCGTCGATCTTGACCGGTTTGCCCACGGCCTGCTCCCAGAGTCCGTTTTTGCCGTCAAAGGCCTCGCTTGGGCCGCTCATGCCTTCTGCGGCCAACATTGCGGCGAACACGGCGGAGCGAGTTGCGGCGGCGCTGGCACAACCCTTCCACATGGAAAGCTCGCCCTTGCGGGTCACTGCCAGGGGGAGGGAAGGCGTGACGGCCAGGGATATCGCCTGGCCCATCTGATCCTGGTCCAACCCCAGTACCTTACCGGCCCCACAGGCGGCGCCGATGACGCTGAACATACCCTGGTCCCAGCCCAGGTCTCCGGCCACCACCTGGTCTGACAGCCGGCAGAAGACTTCG
>Ga0207990_1000848_pt1 | contig 16963 bp, 13 predicted proteins | sample ETNtaG_8_FD_185780 | JGI IMG/M metagenome (GOLD analysis project Ga0207990, IMG submission 185780) | Marine microbial and viral communities from oxygen minimum zone, Eastern Pacific Ocean - ETNP201406SV75 (SPAdes) (version 2) | ecosystem: Environmental > Aquatic > Marine > Oceanic ...
CAATACTGAGGATAATTGCTGAGAGAATTTTTTGATATTCCTGCAAAAAGTCAGTTGATTCACAAACTGAGCTGCTAATAATCAAACTCCGTTCTTCATTTTTTGAATTTTAAAATCTAAACATTTTTTCCCAGAAATACACGACAAATGGATTGGCTACAAGCCCTCGTTCTGGGCATCGTTCAGGGATTGAGCGAATTTTTACCTATCAGCAGCACAGCACATTTACGCATAGTCCCGCACCTGCTTGACTGGCCTGACCCCGGAACTGAGTTTTCCGCGGTTATTCAACTTGGAACTCTGGTTGCGGTGATACTGTATTTCCGTCAGGACGTCTGGCAGCTTTCAACAGCGGCAATCGAAAGTTTGATTAAACGTGAACCGCTGGGCACAACGGAATCACGCATGGCATGGAGTATTGCGGCAGGGACTATTCCGGTGGTGGTTTTAGGTTTAGGATTTAAGGATTTCATAAAAAACGAAGCCCGTGAACTCTGGGTGATTGGAACAGCACTCATCGTACTCGCCATTTTTCTTTATCTTGCCGAAAGACTTTCTCCACGCAACCGTGACATCAAACAATTAAGTTTTTTACAAATTCAATGGATAGGACTTACACAGGCATTGGCCCTTATTCCCGGCTGTTCCCGCTCCGGTTCCACCATCATGGGTGGGTTGATGGTCGGTTTAAACCGAGAAGCCGCGGCCAGATTTTCATTTTTGCTGGGATTACCTGCAATTTTTGGCAGCGGGCTTTATGAATTGAAGGAGTTGATTGAACTTGGAATCAGCAGTGCCGGTTATTTAAATTTAGCAGTTGGAATCTCAGCTGCTTTTGTAACAGGTTACCTATCGATCGAGTTACTGCTACGCTTTCTCCGCAATCACGGTACTCTCGTTTTTGTAATTTATCGCATTGTAATTGGAACAGGAATTTTACTGTTTCTGGTTTAGAGATTATTTTTTAGAATATCATATGCTGCATTTTGAAGTTAAATTTTTCTTTTTACTGATCAGCCTCTGGACAGTTGCGCTTTCACCTTTGCAGGCGACAGTGGACAGGATTGAACAGTCCGTTTTTCGCATCACAAATTTTCAGCAAAGTCCGGACTGGCAGTCACCGTGGAAATTGAAACCCACCGGCAGAGGGCAAGGCAGCGGATTTTTGATTAAAGATGATTTGATTTTAACAAATGCTCACGTTGTCAGTGATTCACGGATGCTGCTCGTCAATAAAATTTCGAGTCCGGAACCTTTTTTAGCAGACGTCGTAGCAATTGCTCATGACTCGGATCTCGCATTGTTGAAAGTACGTGACTCTAAATTTTATTTAAATTTAATTCCGCTCAAACTGGGAGGTGTTCCGGAATTACGCAGCAGAGTCCGGGCTTATGGTTATCCAATGGGCGGTCAGGAACTTTCAAGAACTGAGGGCGTAGTCTCACGCATTGAGTTTGGCACATATGTACATCCGGGAATTGATTCGCATTTGCTCGTACAAACTGATTCTGCGATAAATCCCGGCAACAGCGGTGGACCTATTACGCAATCCGGAAAAGCAATTGGGGTCGCCTTCCAGTCTAATTTACGACTGAACGATGTAGGTTATTTTATTCCAGTTCCGCTCATCACACGTTTTCTGGATGATATGAAAGACGGAAAATACGATGGAGTTCCGGAAATAGGCGTTGAAACCAGCACGCTGATTAATCAGCATTATCGACGTTATCTTGGACTTCCGGAAAACACTGCGGGTATTCTTGTTGATCGGGTTGTCCCACGCTCTTCCGCAGAAGGAGTGATTAAAACCGGTGATGTACTGACAAAAATTGAAGACATGCAAATTGACGCTGCAGGCATGGTGAATTACGGCGAACAGCAAGTCACATTTTTCATCGAAGCAGAAAACCGGCAAATTGGAGATTTACTCAAGATTCAAGTCTGGCGCAATGGTAAATTCCATGACCTCAGTCTAACCCTCAAAGCCGCGCCTTTCGGCGTTGAAATGCGTAACAGTTACGATGAATTACCGGAATATCTGATTTTTGGCGGCCTGATTTTTATTGCCCTGAATCGCAATTATATCCATTCACCGGGAAATGTAACACCACCTCTGGCCTATGAACACTGGTACCGTGAGCTTGAACGTCCACGCACAAGAAAGGATCAGGCTGTCTTAATTTCACGGGTTCTGCCAAGCTCTGTCAACAGCGGATATACTAATTTGCACAACTTTATCGTCAGTACTGTAAATGGAAAATCAATCAACACTTTGAACGATTTGGACAAAATGCTGAAAGATATGCCGCCGGACACGCGTCACGTTGTCTTTGAAAGTGAATGGCAAAATATGCCTATAGTACTCGATTACAAAAAAAGTCTTGAGCAACAGCAAACTGTGCTGAAACGTTACGGAATTATGGCTGGTTCGAATCTTTCCGGAATGCATATCAAAGGCACTCAATGATAAAAAACACCTTATCTTCTGTTATTTTGGGATGGGCTTTGATCTGTGCAATTTTGCTTTTGCCGCAATTTTTGCAGGCTGAAGTTCCGGCAATCAAACCCTGGTTTAAACAGGCTGTTCTACTGAAATCATATCAACAGTCCTACGACTGGCTGACTCCCTGGGAAAAACGGGAAATCCGGACTCAAACAGGCATGGCACTGGTTGTTCGTTTGCCTGTTTCGGAAAATACTGAATCAGCCGGAACGGTCGACAAACAAGTCTTACATCTGCTGACAACCGCAGAAATGGTGGCGGACGCGACTCTTCTGGAAGTGACGCGTAAAGACATCCGACAACCTTTTCAGGCTAAACTTGTGCTCATGGACTATGCAGCAAATCTGGCCCTGCTGAACATCGAAGATTCAAATTTTTGGGACGGCTTGAATCCGATAGACTGGTCACCAGTAAAATCCAAGTCAAAAGCTGATGATGAAAATGTTTACTCATTGAATATAAAATCTGTTCAAGAATGGGAAGTTGAGCCAGGCACAATCCAACTCATGGCTGTGGGACACCGCGGAGTCAGCGATGCGTGGTTAGCGCTGCTGAAACTGAGCGGTGTTTCAAAAAGCGGACAGGGATTTCCGCTGCTGCAGGATAATGAAACTGTAGGAATAATCCTTGAGGCAGGTAAAGGAGAAGCGAAGGCAATTCCTACGCAAATGCTGCTTGAGTTTTTAGCACATGCAGGCAGTGGTTCCTACAAGAGTTTAGCACATCGTGGTTTTAGCTGGAGCAGACTACCGCAACGCAGCACAGCCGATTTTTTTCAAATTCCACCGGAACTTCCGGGAATATGGATCAACCGGGTTTTGCCTTACGGTACAGGTTCTGACGTTTTACAGCGCGGGGATTATTTGACTAAAATAGGCAAATGGCCACTTTCACATGATGGCAAAATAAAACATCCGGAATGGGGACTTTCGCTCTTTGATCTGCTTTTTTTGGATCAGCTTAAAGTCGGAGATTCATTGGAACTTGAACTGATCCGTGATGGAAAAGCCTTAGTTTTGCAGACAAGAGTTTCTGCCTATGAAGAAAATGGACGAACTGTGCCCTTGAAAAGAGTAGGACATCCTCCACGTTATGTGATTCAGGGTGGATTTTTATTTCAGGAATTGACCTTGAATTACCTCTCCATGTGGGGAGCAAACTGGAGATCACGTGCGCCTGTACGTCTACGTTTGTTTTTGGAACAAAATAAGACTGTGTTGATGGATGACAATTATAAAAACGTGAAAGGTGAGTCTGCATCCCAAAATACTGAGTCTGAACAGCGTGTTGTTCTAGTGACGCAGGTTATCCCTGATGAAATCAACATTGGTTATCAAAAACTTTCAAATGCCATTGTCCTGCGGATTAACGGACAGGAGATACGACGCCTGAAAGATGTTGGCAAAGCGTTTTTGAATCCTGAAACAGAATTTCACCGCATTGATTTTCTGCCGGGTTCCGACCGACTGAGTGTTATTTTACCTGTTGCAGAGCTCAAGCAGTCAAATCAACGAATAAAAAACAATTTCCGTATTCCGAAACTTAAATCATACTAAGCAATAAAAATCATTCTTCTTTAATATAATTGCCCTTTAGTTCAGAAATTAATATACGATGAAAATTCTTGCCCGCGATCATAAGCAGTTAAATACTTATCTGAAAGCAGCCAGTCAGTGGATAGGCGAAGAAACTCTACGCTGCTTTCCGGACGGTGAACCAAAAGAGTATCTTTATGATCTAATGCGTGACTATCCACAACGTGGAGGAAAACGCTTCCGTCCTGCATTGGTCCTGCTCTGTTGTGAATTATTCGATGGTGATCCGGAAGACGCTCTGACTTCTGCAGTAGCCCTAGAGTTATTTCATAATTTTGCACTGGTGCATGACGATATCGAGGACGAATCTTTGCTGCGCCGCGGGAAACCGACTTTACATCTCCAACACGGGATTGCTCTTGCGTTAAATTCCGGAGATGCTCTGCTGGGCCTAGTACATGAAACTCTGCTAAATAACCACTCAAGATTGTCAAGTGCACTTTCTTTGCGGATTCACCGGCATTTGAACAATGTCATGCGGGCAACTTTTGAAGGACAGGCACTCGATATCGGCTGGGTAGCAAAAAGGTCTTTTCCTGACCGTGCAGAATACCGAGAAATGATCGGCAGGAAAACAGGCTGGTATTCCGGAAGGGGGCCTTGTCAGTGTGGAGCATTGATTGCCGATGCTGTGGAGTCAGAACTGGAAACAGTCGGTAGTTTTGGAGAAGCGATTGGTATCGGTTTTCAGGTTCGTGATGATTTGTTGAACTTATCAGAAAAAAGTGAAAATGAGGCTCCAAGCGCTGGTGCCGGAGGTTATGGAAAAGAGCGAGGTGGCGACATCGCTGAAGGAAAGCGCACTTTAATCACTATCGAACTGCTGGAGCGCCTATCGGAAACAGATGCGGAGCGTGTTCGCAGTATTTTATTAGCAGAACGAGAACAAGTCTCAGAGGCTGATATAGACTGGTGTATAGCCCGTGCTGAAAGTACAGGTGCATTGGATGCTGCTGCAGATTACTGTCAAAAACAAGCCGTTCTGGCTTCATCCGCTTTGAAAAAACTCCCCGAACATCCCGCCAAAGCATTGCTTGGAGAACTTGTTGACTATTTGACAATAGACCGAAAAGCTTAAGCAAGACTAAAAAAAGAATCGACTTATCATCATAATACTGATAAAAATGGGAGTTAGCTTTTAATCTGTATATTTTATAGCTTGCTCAAAACAATGCGGATCACATGGCCCGAACAGAAGAAAATTTGTTTAATCTGCTAGCTCTACCGGTTAGAACTATAGGTTATGAACTGATAGATATCGAATTTAACCGGCATGGTTCTGAGCAAACAATACAGTTATTTATTGATAGTCCGCTCGGAATCGGGATGGATGACTGTGTAGCTGTTAACCAGGTGGCTATGGAAGTCCTGGGTAGTGATGATCCTATTTTTGAAACGAATACTCTGGAAGTTTCGTCACCCGGAATTTTCCGTAAATTAAAAACACCTGAACACTTTAAGGCTTTCAAGGGGCAGCGTATTAAGGTACGGCTGCAGCAAAAGATACAGGGAGTCAAGAACGCAGTCGGTATGCTTGAAGAGTGTTCTGAAGAGGAAGTACGCTTAATTCTGGAAACAGACGGCTCAGAATTAGTAATTCCGCTTTCGCAAATTACAAAAGCGAACCTAGAACCAATCTTGGATTTTTGACTGTCTGATAGAATTATTGAACGAAAACGTACAACAAAAAAGGTAAATTTTGAAAGAGAACTTATTTGAAATCATCAAGGACTTTTCCAAAGAGAAAGGTTTGGACCACGAAGTTGTGATTAAGTTGGTTGAAGAGTCACTGATACAGGCAGCTCAACGTAAACTTCCGTATAACGAAATTGAGGGTCAGATTGATGAAAAAACCGGTAAAATAATCTTATCACATTTTAAGGAGGTTGTTGAAATAGTAGAAGACTCAAACAACGAAATTTCGGTAGAAGATGTAGAGCAAATTGATCCGAATGCAGGTCTTGGTGATGAAGTTGAGTACGAAATAAGTGATCGCGAATTTTTACGCATTGCGCATTCTACGCGTCCAATCATTTTTGGCAGTTTAAAAGAAGCAGAACGGCAAATGGTCGTTTCTACTTTTACTGACAAGATTGGCGAGGTTTTAACCGGAAACGTAATACGTGTGGAACCAAACGGCCGTATAGCCTTCAGTTTTCAAAATAAAGTAGAAGCATATTTATTCAGACGTGAGCAAATTTACGGTGAAAATTTCACTTTTGGGGACCATGTTCGCGTCTTATTGCTCGATGTAAATGACAATCCCCATAAAGATTCTCAACTAACGATTTCAAGAACACATCCAGGCTTACTGATTAAGATGTTTGAAATGGAAGTACCTGAAATTTTTGATGGCATTGTCAAAATCGTCAATGCTGCCAGAGAACCTGGTCGCAGAGCAAAAATATCAGTTTATTCCACAGATGAAGATGTGGATCCCGTTGGTTCATGTGTAGGTATGCGGGGTAGTCGTGTACAGACAATTGTCAATGATTTGAATGGTGAAAAAATTGATATTGTACGCTGGAGTGAAGACATAGATCAATATACTTGTAATGCACTTGCACCTGCGGAAATAGAGAGTCTTGAAATTGACGAGGAAGCAAATCAAATAGATGTGATTGTCGCTCAGAATCAACTTTCTCTGGCAATTGGTCACAAAGGGCAGAACGTTCGGCTTGCATCAAAATTAATCGGCTACAAAATCAATATCGTTGCCAATGAGGAAGAAGAACTTTCCATTGACGAACAGTTGGAAAAAGAATTAGCTAAAACTAAAGAAAACGATGAAATTAGTCCGGAAGCTGCTACTGAAGTTGAAAGTCCGGCAGAGGAGCTTGCTGAAGAAACTGAAGTCCCCGCAGAAGAAGCGGAGGCGCCTGTTGAGGCTGAAGAAAGTGAAGTTGCTGCTGAAGTTGAAAGTCCGGCAGAGGAACTAGCTGAAGAAACTGAAGTCTCCACAGAAGAAGCGGAGGCGCCTGTTGAGGCTGAAGAAGCTAAAGCTGTAGAGGAAAAAGTAAAAACTAAGGCTAAAGCTGGAACAAAAGCTAAAGCTGGAACAAAAGCTAAAGCTGGAACAAAAGCTAAAGCTGGAACAAAAGCTAAAGCTGGGACAAAAGCTAAAGCTGGGACAAAAGCTAAAACTAAGGCAAAATCAGAAGTTGAAGCAGAATAATCAGAACCAAACAGCTAAAACAGCACGTGGTAGAAACAATTGGACCTGTAGCAATAAACAGTAGAAATAAATAAAGGAATTCATGTCTGAAGTAAGAGTATTTGAACTGGCAAAAGAGTTAAATATGCCGGCCAAGCAACTGCTCACCAAGATGCGCAAAGCTGGAATTCCAGTTACAGGTAACTTTTCAGAACTATCTTTGGATCAAGCTGAGATAGTTAGAAAAATGGCAAAAAGCGTTAAAGGCATTGTCATGCCTAAAGCAGCAAAAGCCGCCGGTGTAAGCCGCACGAAAGCAACTGCTAAAGTTGCTGAAGATACTGCAGAGGGCAAACAAGCTAAAGCGAAGAAAGATTCCTCAATTGTCACAATCTCGACTAAATCCAAATTAGATGAGGCGGTAGTTGAAGATGCGCCAAAAAGACGTGTCCGCAGGAAAAAGAAAGATAACGAAGAACTTACGCCGAAAACTAAAGCTCCTGCTGAAGAAAAAGTTGCTGCAGATGTAGCAATTCCGGATGCTGAAATTACTGAAGATAATGTTCCGGTTCAGGGAGCTGATTCGACAGAACAGGCAGTTGATGAAGTACCGCTGAGTGAAGAGCAAACACCTTCCGCTGTTGAAGAAGCAGTTCCGGAAAGTGTCATCGAACCGTCTGCTACAGTAAATACAATAGAACAAACCACGGAAAAAGCAGCTGACACCGCAAAAGAGACAAGCTCTGCTGAAGGTCAAAAATCAAAGAAGAAAAAGGTTGTATTCAAGCACCATCATTCTGCAGAAGAAGAGGTCCCCGGGAAGAATAAAAATTTCCGCCGACTTGATGAAGAAAAGAAACGCAGGGGTGGAGGTGGACAAAGAGATTATTTCTTCCGTGATAGGAGGCCTCGTCACCGTAGGAAAGATCAGCAACATGGCCGTCGACATGAAAAAGCAGCCAAAAAGTCTATTGACTCTAATGTGCCTAAGCACGTTTTCAATCCGCGTAAAAAGAATATCCGGATCGGCAACCATGTTGTTGTCGCAGAACTTGCAGGATTGATTGGTATCAAAGTGCCGGAAATCTTAAAAAAACTGATGGGACTCGGCATTATGGCTACAATCAACCAGACAATCACCGGTGAAACCGCTGAACTGATTGCCGCAGATTTTGACGTGACAGTTGAAGTGGAAACCTTCGAGTTGACTGACCTGCTGCAAGAAAATGAGCCAGATGCAGCAGATTTGGAAGTTCGCGCACCGATTGTGACAATCATGGGACATGTTGATCACGGGAAAACTTCTCTGCTCGATAAAATCAGGGAAACCCGTATCGCGACTGGTGAAGCTGGCGGCATTACCCAGCACATTGGCGCATATCATCTGAAGGCAGGTGGAAACAGGGTTACATTCCTCGATACACCAGGACACGAGGCTTTTACCTCGATGCGTGCCAGAGGAGCAAATATCACTGATATCGTTGTACTTGTGGTCGCCGCGGATGATAAAGTTCAGCCTCAAACAATTGAAGCAATTCAGCACGCCCGTGCAGCCGATGTACCGATAATTGTAGCGGTGAATAAAATTGACCGTCCTGAATCTGATCCAATGAGGATTCAGCAGGAACTGCTCAGCCATGAATTGATTCCTGAAGATTTAGGTGGAAGTACAATCTTTGTGAAGGTCTCTGCAAAAACAGGTGAAGGAATTGACGAACTGCTGGAAATGATTCATTTACAGTCAGAAATCCTAGAGCTGAAAGCTACCCCCAAAGGACTTGCGCGTGGAACCATCATTGAGTCACGAGTACGTAAAGGACAGGGGCCTGTCGGTACCGTTCTGGTCCAGCGCGGTACACTCAAGATCGGTGATTATTTCGTCATGGGCAGTATCCATGGAAGAATACGTGCGATGTTTGATGAAAGCGGCAGCGCGATGGAAGAAGCAGGACCGTCTATTCCTGTAGAAATTTCTGGTTTGAGCAACGTACCTGAAGTTGGTGAAATATTTGTTATTCTTGAAGATGAAAAGAAAGCTCGGCAAATTGCAGAGGAACGTGAGCACAAACTCAGAGCAGAAACTATCATGGCTGATCAGAAAACAAGTCTTGATAACCTGTTCAGTAAAATTGAAGAAGGCCAGGCAAATGAACTTCGCCTGATCTTAAAAGGAGATGTGCAGGGTTCAGTCGAAGCTCTTAAATCATCACTTGAACAAATTGGTGATGAAAGGATTTCACCGCGTTTTCTCTTGTGTTCAGTTGGTAATGTTACCGAAACAGATATTACATTAGCATCTGCTTCGGACGCAATTATTGTTGGTTTCAACGTGAAGATGGATGCAAAAGCCAAAGAAATACGTGCCGTAGAAGGTGTTGATGTAAGGCTTTATGACGTTATTTACAACGCATTGGATGATGTCAAAGCAGCCATGGAAGGCCTTTTGGAACCAGAAATCCGGGAAGAAATCCTTGGACATCTAGAAGTACGTCAGGTCTTTTCCGCAGGTAAAAACGGTATAGTTGTCGGAGGTCTCGTCACTGATGGGAAGCTCTTTAGAAATGCCATGATACGCGTATTAAGAAAAGAAGAAAGTATCTTTGAAGGTTCTATCATCTCACTCAAACGATTCAAAGACGATGTCCAGGAAGTAGCGCAGAACTATGAGTGCGGAATGGTGCTGGATTTTACTGAAATTGAAGATGGAGATATTGTGGAAGCATACGAGCAAATTGAAGAGAGCGCACGTCTCTAAATAAGATCATGAAAAAAACAGGAAGAAGTAGTTTCAGCACACTGGTGCAACGTAGACTCTCCGAAATTCTTCTTTTTGAAAGTAAAGATCCACGTTTCAAAAAAGTAACCATCAGCAGAGTAGAAGCTGCACCTAATATGTCATACGCAAGAGTGCATGTTACGATTTTTCCTTCAACAGGACAGCAGGAGTTGGTTGACTCATTAAACAAGGCTGCAGGCTTTTTCAGCATACAACTGGGTAAGGTTCTCAAAACACGGAACACACCGCAGTTAACTTTTGTGTATGACGCAGGCTTTGACCACAGTGATGAAATTGAAATATTGCTGCGCAGTGTACTTCCGAAAGACTCGGATCAGTCTCAGGAATCTGATCTTGATCTAAATGCTGAAACTGCTGAATGATTTGTTAGTTTTTTGCTAATACGAATGAGTTTCTTGCGCATAATCAGCATTGACAAGCCGAAAGGCTGGACTTCTTTTGATGTCGTTCGTTTTGTAAAACGACAGTTTCAGGAAAAAAAAATCGGACATCTCGGCACTTTAGACCCCATGGCAACAGGTGTCCTGCCTGTTTTTCTCGGACAAGCTACCCGCCTTATTCCACTCTTTAATAATGTAGACAAAACTTACCGCGCGATTTGTAAGTTCGGAGAATCAACCGACACCTATGACGCGGAGGGTACTGTCACACAGACTCTTGATCCTTCCTTTTTAAATACGCAAGAAGTAACAAAAGCGGTTTACTCATTTCTCGGACAGCAGGAACAGCAAACACCTGCCTTTTCCGCCGCAAAAGTCAACGGAGTTCCTGCCTACAAACTTGCAAGAAAAGGGATGAAGGTGCCTGTTAAAATTCGCACAGTAACATTCCACGAATTAGAGGTTGAGTCTGTTGAACTGCCTTTTGTCCAATTCAGGGTACACTGTTCAAAAGGAACCTACATCCGGACACTGGTAAATGATCTGGGACTTTTACTGAAAGTAGGTGCACATCTTACATCTTTGGAACGTTTAGCATGTGGAGTATGGTTTCACAGTGACAATTCAGTCACAATCGAGCAATTGAAACAAATGGAAAGTGACCCGGATGTACCGTGGATTTCTCCTTTAAAACTGTTGAATCACCTTTATACTGTCAGTGCAACATCTCAAATGCTGACTGACATAAAACACGGTCGTCGAGTAGAAGTTCCGGAACCTCCTGATACTGAGAAAAACACCGAAAAGTATGCAGAATATGAATTTTACGCAGAATCGAAGCAAATTCAGACAAAAGTTTTAGATTCAGGCCATAATTTGGTTGCTATCGGTTACTTAATGTGGGAGAATGACGTCTGTTATTTTCAACCATCAAAAGTTTTTATCTAGTTAAGAAGATTATTTAATATGTTAACAAAAAACCGAAAAGTCGAAATTGTAAACAAGTTCGGAAAAAACAATTCCGATACTGGCTCAACTGAAGTGCAGGTTGCATTATTAACTGAGCGTATCAATTCATTGACTGATCATTTACGTAGTCAGCCCAAGGATTTCAGTTCCCGCAGAGGTTTACTGAAACTCGTAGGTCAACGTCGTAATTTTATGAGTTACCTTAAAAAGAGAAATATTGACGCACACGGAGCTATATCAAAACAGCTTCAGATTCGCGTCAAGTGACTCAAACAGAACTTCACAGAGGACTTGTCCACGGGGGCTGGTCTTCTGCATGGTATTTATTGGCAAATGCCCTTTTGTACCATTTCTTTTCCCCCGTATCCTGTAACATGAAGTCTGCTTCCCCTCTTTCTGTTGTCCTTTTTAGTTTGGTGAGAATGAATTTCTTGAAAATATCCTGAAGCTATATGGCAGAGAACTGGATTAATATTAAATTTAATGGACCAGAAATAGTAGGAAACAGCATGTTACCATTTAAGAATACCGAGAGACATTTGAACGAGGCTTAGTCCTGAGTCTGAATCGGTAGAACGTTGATAATTAGGAGTATAATGAAAATTGTTGAAAGAGAATTCGGACCGGCAACTATGAAGCTGGAAACCGGAAGAATGGCCAAACAGGCCAACGGATCCGTATTAGTTACATACGGTGATACAGTAGTATTAGTTGCTGCAACTGCAGCAAAAGGATCAGGAACAGGTGCGGATTTTTTCCCCCTTTCCGTTTTTTATGTTGAAAAAGGTTATGCCTCCGGAAGAATTCCTGGAGGTTTCTTAAAACGTGAATCACGTCTTTCGGACAGTGAGACACTAATTTCACGAATTATTGACCGACCATTGAGACCGGCTTTTGAAGATAACTACCTTGCAGAAACTATGATTGCTGCAACAGTCTTAAGCCACGATCTTATCCATCCTTCTGATGTTGCCGCGATGAACGGTGCTTCAGCGGCATTGGCAATTTCTGACATCCCTTTTCACAATCCTCTGGGTGGTGTAAGAGTTGGTCGTGTTGATGGCAAATTTGTCACAAATCCCAGCCCTGAAGAACTCGAAGTTAGTGAACTGAACATCTTCATGGCTGCGTCTAAAGATGCGATTTTAATGGTTGAGGGTGAATCAAACGGTGTTAGCGAATCAGTGATGCTGGACGCACTCTGGTATGGTCAGGAAGCAGTTTTGCCGATCATTGAGATGCAGGAAGAGTTGATGCAGAGTGTTGGTAAGAAAAAACGCACAGTCGATGTACCACCAGTAGATGCAGAACTAAAATCCAAAATTGAAGGGATTGCACCTAAACGTCTGCGTGATGCTCTCGGCATCAAAGACAAGATCGAACGCTACGAACGTTTGGATACATTACGTGATGAAGTCAGCAATGAGATTCTTGGAGACTCACCGGATTCAGATTCCGCAAAAGAGCTCAAACAAATTTTTGCTGACATCAAAAAAGATGAAATGCGCTCCAGCTTGATTACAAATAAAATCCGGATAGATGGACGAAAGCCTACAGAAATTCGCCCAATCACCTGCGAGACAAAAGTTTTACCACGTACACACGGTTCAGCCTTGTTCACACGTGGAGAAACACAGGCACTTGCTGTTACCACCTTAGGTGCACGTGAAGATGAAAAAATGATTGAATCACTTGACGGTATTTCTTTCAAAAGGTTCATGCTGCATTATAACTTCCCGAGTTTTTGTGTTGGAGAAACACGAGCACCACGTGGTCCGGGACGTAGAGAAATTGGACACGGAACTTTGGCAGAGCGTGGATTGACACCTGTTGTTCCTACTAAAGCCGAATTTCCTTATACAATTCGTCTGGTTTCAGAAGTTCTTGAATCAAACGGTTCATCTTCAATGGCTACTGTCTGCGCCGGTTCTCTAGCCATGATGGACGCAGGAGTGCCTCTTAAAGAAGCGACTGCTGGTATTGCCATGGGTTTGATCAGTGATGGTAAAGACAACGTTATTCTTTCAGACATACTTGGTGACGAAGACCACCTGGGTGACATGGATTTCAAGGTTGTTGGTACTGAAAACGGAATCACTGCCCTGCAGATGGATATTAAGATTAAGGGACTTGGGCGTGAAGTCGTTGAGCAATCCCTGATGCAGGCTCGTGAAGGTCGGTTGCATATTTTAGGAAAGATGGCGGAAGCACTGAAAGAATCCCGTGAAGGACTTTCTACTTACGCACCTCGCTTTATCACTCATAAAATATCCCCAGATAAAATAGGTACCGTTATTGGGCCAGGTGGTAAGATGATCAAGAGTATTGTCGAAAAAACCGGTGTAAAAATTAACATCGATGATGACGGCATTGTTTCCATCATGTCACGTGACCATCAAGCTGTGGATGATGCTCTGGAAATTGTCCAGAATCTCACCCGTACAATTGAGATCGGCGAAACTTATACCGGACCAGTCAAGAAGGTGATGGACTTTGGTGCATTTGTCGAAGTTTTTCCTGGTACAGAAGGTCTTGTACATATTTCAAATCTGGCAGAAGGCCGAGTCGAAAAAGTTACCGATGTTTGTAAAGAGGGTGACATTGTCACCGTCAAAGCAACCGGAGTTGACAGACGAGGTAAAATCCAGCTTAGCATCAAAGACGTTTAAGTCAGAACATCTCCGACTTAGCGAGGTTTAATCACCAGTCTGCTGACCTCATCTTCGGACAGAGGTCAGCAGATATTCTTTCCAAATACAGTATTTCTCAGTTATTTTATTAATTCCTCAAAATCAACTGAGACGCGTCTCTAATCCGCAAGCAGATACTATTAGTTTGAGTTTGGCCTTTTCACAGGCTAAGGTGGAACGGATTATTTCTGCATCACCTCACCAAAATTTTCAACTTCTGTATGAACCTTGTCATTACTGATTCAGGACTAGGCGGTCTCTCTGTCTGCGCCCAGTTGATGCATCTTTTAAAAGAAAGTGCCGGTTCTGGAAATTCAGCTAATCCTGCTGATGGTCTGAAGATCAGCTACATAAACGCAGTTCCTGCAAATGAACGCGGTTATAATTCCATGTCCGGAAAAGCGGAGCAGATTGCGGTATTTGAAAAGATTCTCCGAAACACAAAAAAACTGATTAAACCAAATTACATTTTTGTTGCTTGCGGAACTCTGTCTGTACTTTTAAAAGATATGCCGTTTAAAAGAGATCACAAGCATTTGATCGAAGGTATTCTACCGATTGATTTCAAACTTCTTCTGGAGAGTCTACATCAAAATAAACGAGCAACCGCTCTCATCTTTGGGACTCCAACTACTATAAATGCTAATACTTTTCAGGATGAACTTTTTCAACATGGAATTGAACAAAGCCGGATTATTACGCAAGCGTGTCCGGAACTGGCAACTCAGATTTCAAATGATCCGGAAGGTTCATTTGTCGCAGCACGAATTCGGCACTGGGTTCAGCAGGCTTTAAGTCAATTAACAGCGGACAACTCAGGGCCTTTACTGGTTTTTCTGGGCTGTACCCATTATGCATACCGTGAGAAGCTCTTCCGAAAGTCTTTCATGCAGGAAGGCTACAGCCAGATTTCTATACTCAACCCAAACCTTGTTGCAGCCGATTCTTTGCGTAAGATAGTCCAGCAGGATCAAGGCGCGGATAAAAACCAATCTCCTGATATTTCCCTTGAATTCCTGTCGCCCTATGCTATTCCGGAAGATGAAATTATCACACTCTCTCAACTGCTGAAGCCTGTTTCAGTTGAAACCGCCGCGGCTTTTCAAAATGCCAGAATTTCACCAGAACTGCTTGCCGAATGAACCATGACCGCAACTGATTTCGCACAATACAACCTGCTATCCAGCCTGCAAAACTCCGGACTGTTGGACTCAACCGGTGAATCAAAAACCTGGTTTGGCCTGCTTAATCTATGTGATTATCCAGCAGATGAGTTCCCGGATGCCGGACAAATCGCAGATTATATATTTGCTGAACTTGAGCTGCCTGAAATACAAATTTTTCTGCTGCTTATTGAGAGAAAACAGAAAGAGCCATGGACGGAAAATACAGCTTCTGTACATTTTCAGCAATTGTGTGAAATCAAAATCCAAAAGACAAATCACCATCAGCAGAACACTGAATTAATAAAAAGGGGCTGTGTCTGGAAAGACCGGCTTTCTACCCAAAATCTACAGGAAATATTAACTCAAAATCCGGATGCACCGCTGGAATCTGTCGCCAGAAACAGACAGTGCGTTATCGTCAACACTGCTCAACCTTTACGCCTCGAAGTGCTCAACATCCCAAAACCGTGGGGGCATGAAGGCTGGTACACAGGAGTTGAAAAACGTGGTGTGGTGAAAGCCACGGACAGATACGGAAAAACAGAATTACCTTATGCACTGACTCTTTTCAAAAAACAACTGCTTGCGGATTATTCAACAGCTTTGATCTTACTCAAAACTCTCAATCCTGTTGCAGAGGATGTGGTTGGAGATTTGTATTATGAAATGCATGAAGAAAAGTGGGAAGTTTATGTAGTGACGGAAATTGATAAAGGCGCCTGGCCTTCCGGAACAGGAATCATCAAGGCAGGACTTCATCCGGACAAAATAGCGGAATATCAGCAAAATCATGCAGAAAAATGGCCAGAGGTTCTTCTCAAAGATTTTAAACAGGCTATTACTGAATATGAAAATGTTAGACGTCAAATTGATGAACCTACAACAGATATTTCAACTGAACTTTCTGCACAGGAACTCTCACTCAGGAAAAAAGCCACTGAATTTGTTGGGGACTGTTCTGTCAAAGTAGGTGATATTGTCATCTTTCCTGTGTTTCAACTGCACTCTTTACAGCATGGAATCAAGGTCATAGAATTTCAAACACCGCATTACGAACGTCTGATTGTGATGTTTTCGCAAAAAGTCCTCACCCAGAAACATTGGGATACAGCAGATGCCTTAAGTAAAATGCATCCGGAAGTTTATCATCAGCCGGAACTGGAAAAACTTTACCAATCAGCAGATATACTGGTGGAGCGTTTTGTTGATTTTCCGCAGTTTACTGCTGACCGCATTTCTCTGGATACTGGGCACATATGGGATGATCAACTCGGCAGACAATACCATTTGCTAATTAGCATCTCCGGGCAGGCTGCTGTTTTTCCGGAAAACGGTCAGGCTGTTATTTTGAATCCAGAAGAAGCACTTTTTTTACCCGTGGGCATGGGAAGCTATCGGTTGATAAGCACAGCAGATACTCCGTTAATTTACTTAAAGGCAATGCCGAAATAACACATGATTGTAGAAGTTGCCCTTAATTTACCGCTCCGTAAGTCTTTTGATTACCGCTGGCCAGATAATCTGGCACGTGTTCCTGAAGCAGGGTTACAGGTACTCGTACCTTTCGGCGCACAGAAAAAAGGTGGAGTTGTCATAGGTGTTAAAGAGAAATCCGACTTCAGCCGTTTAAAATCAGTTGAAACACTGGTTGATGAGGAACCGCTTTTTTCCGCTGAAATGCTGGAACTCACCAAGTGGACTTCTGAATA
>Ga0207990_1000856_pt1 | contig 16861 bp, 18 predicted proteins | sample ETNtaG_8_FD_185780 | JGI IMG/M metagenome (GOLD analysis project Ga0207990, IMG submission 185780) | Marine microbial and viral communities from oxygen minimum zone, Eastern Pacific Ocean - ETNP201406SV75 (SPAdes) (version 2) | ecosystem: Environmental > Aquatic > Marine > Oceanic ...
GAAGAAAGACTTGAAGAAATTACAGATAGACCCATTTGGAAATATTTTCATAAAGAAACTGGATTTGATCATGATTCGGGAATTCTTGAATCTGGACAATTCTTACTAAAAGATATTGGACGGGTATACGAGCCAATCCATTACACCTTCAAGGTTCCAGTTGTTTTAATTGAGATACAAGAGTTTGAAAATGAGGTTTTTTTGTTAGATTATTGGGAAGGGTCTGGCAACAATAATTTTGAAAATATGTATGAAAAAGCGCGTTTTTCAGGCATAATTAACGAAAATTCTAAATGCTTTTTTGAACATTCTGATAATGGTGCAATCACCACGTGTTATTATGACAAGTTTCTCATACAAAGTACCCTTTCTGATTCATATCAAGAACATTTTGATTATGACAATAAACATTTTGAATTAAATCAAAATGAAATTACAACTCAAATAATGACAGAAATTCTCAACAATATTGACAATGATACTGATCAAAGATTGGAAGTTTACAAAATTTTACAAAAAATAGTATATGAAAAAGAAAATACAGTAAAAAAAACAATTGATGTGGAAAAAGAAAACAAGTATGGTGTGGAAAATTATTCTTGTATTAAAGATGAGTTTGGATTAATCACAATTTCTGGACAATACAACAATGATGAACTTCAAAAAGACAAAGTTATTCTGAAAATAACTTTTTTTGATCGTCAGAAAGAACCAATAGGAGAAAATATTGTAAACCTAACTAATGTCAAAGAATTTGAAATAAAACGATTTCTGGGAAATACAAATTGGGATGATTCATTTTTTTCATGTTCGATTAATATTGAATAATTAGGAAATTTGTTTTAAAAATGAAGATACTATGTTGTCAAATTCAGTTTTGTAAGACTGATGTTTGGTAAATTCTACACTTCCACATAGTAAAAGCCATTTTGTTATATCTTCAAAATTGTGAATTTTGGATTTTTTTAATTCAGGAATTATTTCAAAAGATGTCATCTGCACACTCAAATCCAATTTATTACAATAGTGGAAACGTATTGTTTGTCCAAGTTTTTCAAACGCATCTTTATGGAAGTCATTTTCAAATAAATTTATTGAGGAATCAAGCATTTCTTTAGTTTTTTGTTCAATACTAACAGAGGATACATTTGACTTCACCAAAAGTTTAGGTTTGGGTTTAGGTGTCTTTGTTTTTTGTAATAATATATATCCAAATAGTACCGAACCTAAGATTACTGAAGATAAAATTAAGACCAAAATAATTTCTAGAGGATCATAGCTATTTGATGGAGTCTCAAAAGTTTGGTCCAACTTGACAATTGCATGTTTTGTATTTTCAAAATTTGTGCCTGGAATTAACATATTTTCAAATGATTCGCCAAAAAAGTTCTCCGATACAGCACTTTTTGAAAACATATCTTTGTTTTCTGAATTAAATATAGATTCCTGAGTATCTAAAATTTGATCAAATAAGTTTGCAGTCATCTTTACATTAATTGTCTCAGGATCATTAACATTTACATAATTTGGAATATATTTACGAAGATCATATTCGTCATTTTCAGAACCTGTTTCTTTAGACATTAGTGCTCTTGCATCATTATATTTTATGGGAGAAAAAATAGAATTGGGGATGGATTCAAAATTATCTGTATCATAACCCCGTTCAAAAAGAAAATACTCTAAATTGGAATTGATATCTTTGTCATAAGTACGTCCGTCAACTTGATATTTTTGCTGATTCACAGGATCTAAAAGTGCCTCTGCAAGTTCAATATATCCATCAGAGTATCTATCAAGATAGTGTATCATATGTAAGAAATTTTCTTTGCTAATTTCTTTTTGTTCCAACAAAAGTTTGTTAAGTAATTGTCCTTCTTTTGAATGGATGTCTATTTTCTTATCCCCTACTGTATACTGATTATTTGTAACATATTCAGAAAAAATTTTATTTTCATGGTTAAATCCAATTATTTCCTTTACGTCATTTTCTTCAGTTGTGATTAGTGCATTGTCGTATTGACCATCAATAATCCAATCTATTTCAATTTCAGAAATGTCTCCATATGCCACAGGGCATAAAAATAAGAACAGTATAACGAAACTAATTAAAAAATACTTCAACTTTGTTTAAAGTGAAAAAATATCTATAATCTAATTGGTACATTCTTCGAATAAACCAGTTGGTATTAATTTAAAAATATTGTAAACAAGCAATGGGACTATCTGAAGAAAACTCTTTTCAAATATCAAACAAAGAAATTCAACAACTTACAGAACAGTCCAAAATTTATGCAAAATTACTGAATGAAGTAGTTGATGAGGCACAAAAAAACATCGTAGGGAAAAAAGATGTTTTAGGTAAAATTATAATTTCAATCATTTCAGAAGGTCATATTTTACTTGAAAGTGTGCCTGGATTGGCCAAAACACTCATGGTAAAAACAATGGCCCAAATTTTTAGTGGTAATCATGTAAGAATCCAGTTTACCCCTGATCTTCTCCCAGCTGATATTGTGGGTACAAAGATTTTCAAATCTAAAACAGATACATTTCAAACAGAAAAAGGTCCAATATTTCATAATTTTGTTCTAGCTGATGAAATAAATCGAGCACCGCCAAAAGTTCAATCAGCATTACTTGAGGCAATGCAAGAAAAACAAGTCAGTATTCATGGAGATACAATAAAAATAGAAAAACCTTTCATCGTGTTTGCAACACAAAACCCAATTGAGACTGAAGGAACATACAAGTTACCAGAAGCCCAAATAGATAGATTTTCTCAAAAAATCATTCTTCAATACCCAACAAAAGATGAAGAATTAGAAATTATTGAAAGAAACACAAATGATGTTGAAAGAAAAATAATTCCAGTTATTTCAATTGATAAAATATTAGAAATTCAGAAATTTAACAAGAAAATTTATGCTGATGAGACCATTACAAAATATGTCACAAATATCGTTGATGCAACAAGAAACCCACGCCGCTATGATCTTGATTTGGAAGATACAATAGAATTTGGAGCTTCACCTAGAGCATCAATTTGGTTAATCAAAACAGCAAAGGCCAATGCAATGTTAAATGGACGAGGTTTTGTTATCCCAGAAGATGTTAAACAAATTGTACATGAAGTGTTGCGACACAGAATTATCCTTAGTTTTGAAGCTGAGGTAAATGGAATCAGTTCAGATTCAATAATTACTACCATCTTAGAAAAAATTAGTCCTCCGTAACAATGACAACTATTTCAAAATTACTTTTAGCAATAAAAAATCTTGATTTCAATACAGAAAGTTTTGTAGATGGAATTGAATCTGGAAATTATCGTTCAAAATTCATAGGTGGTGGTATGGAATTTTCAGAAGTAAGAGAATATGTTTATGGTGATGATGTAAAAAAAATAGATTGGAATGTTTCTGCTAGGCACGGAGGATTATTTATTAAAGAATTTGTGGAGGAAAATGATTTAGATGTATTTCTTTTGGTAGATGTATCTGCAAGTAATGAATTTGGAGTGATTAAAAGTAAAAAAGAGCGAGCATTTGAAATTAGTGCATCTATAATTTTTTCAGCATTAAGAAAAAATGATCAAGTTGGACTGGCCATGTTTACTAATTCTTTGGAAAAAATTATGCCCATTAAAAAAGGCGAGAGACACATGATGGGGCTTTTAAAAACAATCACTGAGCACAGTCCTAAGGAATCAAGAACAGATATGTCAAATGGAATAAATGAAGTTACAAAGTATTTGAAAAGAAAAAGTATGGTGTTTATCATTTCAGATTTTATTTCAGATGATTTTACCAAATCCTTGAAAATTTTAAAAAAACATCACAAAGTTATCCTGATAAATATCTCAGATACTTGTGAAGAATACATTCCAGATGTGGGATATGTGTATCTTGAAGATGCAGAATCCGGAAAACAAATTTTAGTCAACACCTCAGATAAGAAATTCCAAGAAAAATATTCAGAATTATTTGAAAAGATGAAAAATCAAAAACAACAAGACCTGAATAAAATTGGAATAAATATGATCAATATGGAAAATAAAGAAAATTTTGAAATTACATTTAATCGATATTTTAGAAATAAAAGTAGAAGGTAACTATATGGAATTTGAATTTGAATTTATTAATGCATTATTATTTTTTTTGATAATTCCTGGGATCACAATTTTTTATTTAAAATCTAATTTAAAAAATAAAAAATTAGTTTTAAAATTCAGCTCACTTCAAATTATTGAAAAATCATCAAATAACAATAAATTCAGAAAACATCTTCCTTTTGGAATTACAATGTGTATTTTGGGAATGATGATCATTGCACTTGCTAACCCACAAATTTTAACACCCGATGATGTTAAACCCATCAATTTTGTAATTGTTTTAGATGGTTCAGAAAGCATGTCTGCAACAGATTATAGTCCAACACGCCTAGAATCTGCCAAAAAATCTATTATTTCAGTAATATCTAAAATGAACCCCAAAAACAATGTTGGAGTAATTCTGTTTGAAACGGGAGCAACCACAATATCTTATCTTACTCCATTAAAAGAAAAAACAATGAATGCAATTTCATCAATTGAGCAGACTCGTGGTTCTACTGCCATTGGAGATGGCATTATTTTGGGTGTGGATATGGCATCGTCAATTCCAGACAAGAAAAGAGTGGTATTGTTGTTGAGTGACGGAACTCATAATTCAGGATTTGCAACCACGATGGAAGCAACGAAATATGCAATCAATAACAATGTACAAATTCATACAGTTGGAATTGGTTCTGATAAACCAATCTTTTTACGAAATGATATCTATGGAGAACCACAGTATGTGAAACTAGATGAAGATACTTTGATGAACATTTCCCAACAAACAGGGGGTAATTATTTTAAATCTTCAAATCCGAAAATGCTTGAAGATGTTTTATTTACAATAAATTCTGAATTGGAATATGAGATGGAATATGACAGTCTTAGAGATTGGTGTATGGTAATTGCAATTGTACTATCTTTGATTAACGTATACATTGTCTATGGGAAATACAGGATAGTACAGTAAATTAGTGTCTATTAAAAAATAAAAAAATTTGTGTCGTTTGTATTTAAATTCAGAAAATACCTTTTCATGTAATTTTTTATGAAATTAAAAATACATAAAACTCGTATAATATGACATGAGATATGGGATTCAAAAAAGGCATTAACAAATGTGTAGAATGTGAGAAAAAAATGTCAGAAGATCCAGATGACACTGGAATGTGTAGTAAATGTGGTTCAGGTGCCCGAGTTGATTCAGAAATACACAAAGAATTAAGTGATTTAGGAATAATCTAAAAAATAGTACTCATACAACTCGTTAGAAATTAGAAAAATATTTTTTGTTTAAGTGAAATAGTCTCTAAAATCAAAAACACATTTTCTTAATACATCTATGTCAATATCAAATTCAATATCTGTCGGATCGTTATTATCGTCTAAATCTACATTTAGAACATTCATTGACATTTTAGTAAATCCACCTGGATATACAACATTAATTGATTTAGGTAAATCTGCTAATGCTAGATTAAATTTAGTTGTATGATCACGAAATTTGTATCTATAATTAACTTCATACTTTCCATCTGAATCTTGAATTAATGATTTCATATAGAGTAATTTTCCATATTCTTCTACAGCATAAGTAAAAATTGAATACATTTCATAAACATAAATCTGTGACATGTTTTGATTTGGACTATCTGGTTGACCTAAACATTTGTCTAGGAAATCCAACATACTTGAAATTTTACTATGAATCTTTTTTTGTGTTTGATTCATTTGATCTGCTGTAATTATCTTAAAACTTGCCAAGTAAATGTATGAAAAATTGTATGGACTTAAGCGTATGTATTACTTTTCAACTAGAATTAAAAAGAAAAGATTAGCCCCGAATTAAGATATTTAGAATAATTCTATCAAAATGTAGTTTTTGTGATTTTAACCGATGCACTAATCAACTAATAATATTGAATCTATTTTGTTGCAATCTCTATTCATTACAGGAACCGATACTGATGTTGGAAAAACATACGTTACTGCAGGTTTAGCTGCTTCATTTTATGAGATGGGGATCGATATTGGTGTGATGAAACCATTTGCTGCTGGAACTGCACAAAAAAATGGATTCAAATCTGAAGATGTTAAAATTTTATCTGATGCTGCACATGTTAGTGATCCTGAAAATTTAATCAACCCTCAATTTTTCCCAATACCTGCATCTCCTTATACTGCTTGGAAAAAACTTAAAACAAAACCAAAAATTGCAACTGTCTTGTCTAGTTTTAAAAAATTATCCAAACTTCATGATACAATTTTAGTTGAAGGAATGGGTGGTGTCATGACTCCTATTCTTAAAGACTATTTTATTACAAATTTAATCAAAGAGATGAAAATCCCCACAATTATTGTAACTCGAACAAAAGTGGGAACTGTAAATCACACATTGATGACTGTAATGATGTGTCAAAAATATAAAATTCCAATTAAAGGAATTATAATTAATAATTTTGATAATGGTTATCCAATTAATCAATTAACAAAAGATTTAGAAAATTTAACTGGCGTCAAAGTTTTAGGTTCTGTTCCTTTCATTAAAGATATGAGTAATGCATCATTGTATAAAATTTTTAAGAAAAATATTGATATGAAATTACTTTTGAAATAATTTTTTTAAATTAAATTCGTAAAATTTTAAACTTATTTGATCTACCTACGTTTGAAAATTGTGCAATTTCAAAAATTATTTTTGAAAATGAATTATTTTCTTTAGATAAAACAAATGTTTTGTAATCTATGTCTATATTTTCTGATAAAACTACCCAAATATTCTCTTTAACTGGTTGAATTTTTGTTAATTTGTTTATTTTTTCTTCAATAACATTTTTGTCTGATGATTTGGGAATTATGACTAATAATGTCATTTTTGCATCTTTTTCTAATGTTCTAATATCTGGAATAACAATGTCTAATTCTGTTCCTTTGTAGTCTATTTTTCTTTGACTGTTTAGAAGTGCATTTGTAAGTAAATAATGTAATATTCCTGTAGCTAAAATTCCAACTGCCTCCTCTTTTTTATCCATTGAAATAATTTTATCATAACAATTTTCTGTTATTTTATTTATGATTGTGTCAAATTTTTTTTTAGCAATTAATTCTATGAACTCTTCTGATTTTTCAATATACTCAAACAAGTATTCTTTGATTGGATTAATTTCCTCAGACATTCTGGTTTTTTAATTAATTCTGTCCATTATAATGTAATTATTGGGGATTATAGTATCTAATTGATAAAATCTGGTTTAACTTTACAATTGATTATTTTTAATTAGAATGCATGTATTGGTTAGATGATGGATTTCTTTAAAAATAAAATTAAAAAATATCAAGAAAAAAAATTAGATGAAATTTTATTTAAATTCCATTTCCATCAATCTACAAAAAAAGAATTAGAAGAAAAATTGAATAAAATGGATAATAATGATGCTAAACTCCAAAAAGATATTTCATATCATACTCAAATGATGGGAATTTGGTATGCAAATGAAAAAAAATTACGTGAACAAATGAGTGAAAATTCCTAAATTATTTTGTAATTGTTATAATTTTTAAAATTATTCGGTAAAGACGTATCGTCTTTCTCCTCTACTTTCTGTATCTGTTTTTACATCTACTAACACAAATTCTTTTTTTGTATGCATCTTTGACTCTTCTGGTGTTAATTTATTTTCATGTAATTCTTCATATTCACTCCACGTCAGTCTTCTTCTTGGTCCAATCTCTGCCTCTAAATTCATACTTTTGACAATTTCTTTGTATTCTGGTTGTACAACTCCACTGAATACCATTGCACTACTTCCACTACCATAAGATCCAAACCCTATTCTTTTTCCTTCCAAGTCTACTCCTTTTTGATATTCAAATTCTAAACTACTTCGGAATCCCAAATACAATGATGCTGTATACAAATTACCTATCATTGTAGATGCAATTAATGAACTTGAGAGTTTTGATTCAAACACATCTTGATAATCTTGTGTTTTTGTAAATAATTTTGTAAATTCATGATCTTTTGCCATAAATTCTTCATCTCCTAAAACTGATTCTATAGTTCCACGTGGATCTTTTGGTATTGGTTCTTCCATTCCAATTTGCTCTAAGATTTGTTTCCATCTTGGAAGTTGACGCCATTCATGTCTAACTAAATATGCTAATGCTTTCTTACCCATGTTACTATATGGTAAGTGCATGTTGATGTAATCCATATGATCTAAAATTGTTTCATCATCTTTTATTTGAATTAGATTCGTTGAAACTACTCTTTTCTTGTAAGCCTCTAATGCTTTTCTAACTTGAATCATGTAAAGTAAATTGGAATACTGACCATGTACAATTGGTGTTTCTTTTCCAAATGGTCTGTAAAAATCATATTCATCTTTAATTGATGTTGATGTTACTTTTGGATCAAATTCTAGTAATCTTGGATTGTCATTTAGTAGCATTACTACTGAACCTGCACCCTGAGTCATTTCTCCACTTGAACCCATATCATATTTGGCAATATCTGACACTACAACTAGTGCATTTTTTCCTTCTGATTCTCCTGCTCTAATCCAATTTGCATTATCATAAAGTGCATATGAACCACTTACGCATGCAAATTTTGTTTCTACTCCGCCACAATGTTCAAAAGATCCTTGACCATAAACCTGCTCAAGCATTCCAATAACATATGAGTTCATCGCCTTTGATTCATCAAATGCAGATTCTGTTGAAATGTATAATCTTCCTATATCTTCTGGATCTAGATTATTTTTTTGCATAACTCGTAAACATGCATTAGCTGCAAGACATGCTGGGTCTTGATTAGCATCTACTATTGCCATTTGAGATACTCCTAGACCTTTTTGTAATTTTACTGGATCTAATCCCCTAGCATCTGCAAAATCTGCTGCATCTAGGTATAATCTTGGAATGTATATTGCAACATCATCTATTCCAGCTGTCATGAGCTTCATCAAATAATTGAGTAATTAAGCATTTGTTGTAAATTTTAACCATTCAGGAAGGATATTTTTTATTTTTTAATGTAAAATGTAACCATTGATCGCCACTTTCATGATTCTGAATCAAATATTTTTTTAAAAATTTCAAATGGTTGTGCTCCAAAAAGTTTTGTAACTTTTCCATCTGAATTAATTACAAAAAATGCGGGTGTTCCAGTTAATTCTAATGCTCTGGCATCATTATTGCTATCAAGAATTATTTGTGAATGTGTTCCTTTCACCATACATTCAGACCAGACATTCATATCTAATCCAATTTCTTTTGCAAAAATTTCTAAATTCTCTGAAGATGCCCATCCATTATTCTCACCTGTCCAATTTGAATACAATATATCATGATACCTCCAAAATTCTCCTTGTTCATTTGCACAATGTGCTCCATGTGATGCTTGAATTGAATCTGGTCCAATTATGTTATAATCTTTAAAAATAATTTTTACTTTTCCTGTTTCAACATAATTTTTTATAATATCCTCTTCAATAGAATCAAAAAATACATTACAATAATGACATTGATAATCTCCAAATTCTACTAGTGTAATTGGAGCATCATAATTGCCCAATATTGGCGAACCATTTGATACAAATGTGTTCATTGTAACTTTTGCAGGTCCCATTTCTTCTATTTTTGGTGTAGGCTCAATTGATAATCCTTGTTCATTAAATGAGCCATTGAATCCAAAAATTACTAATGAAATTACAATTGAAGCAATTATGGCACCTATGGCAAGTGAAGGAGGGTGTATCAACAAATTATTATTTTTATCAAGTCCATTTAGTCTTTTAGAAATTGATTTAGAGTTATTCCTTTAGCAACGTCAAGATGTTATTTTCTTTAAAACATGAAATTAATTTTACATCTATAACAAATGGAAATAATTTTCATCCTAGTTCTAATTATTTACGTAGTGGGAATTCTGATAGAAACTTTACTTTAGACCCTGTTCAAAAATAAATCAATAAATCATATTATTACTGACATTTCGAATATTTTTTGCCAAAACAAAATGACACTCTTTTCTTTTTTTCTTTTTTGCTTCATAAAGTGGTAATAATTGAGAGAAAAATGTACAGTATAACATCTGAGAAAGTTTTTCAGATGGTATGTCTGGATGAACAACATTAATTCCAATATTTTTTAGATTTTTTACTAATTGTTTATTGTGTGAATTTTCTTCTTCTAATAAAATCACAGTGTCTCCTTTTTTTGATGAAAATAATTCCATATGTGAGAATTGTTCAATTCTGGAATAATGTACATCATAACCTAAGATCTCATAAAATTTTGCAGCACAATACATTGCCAACGGGTAAGTGAATCTATTTCCTAACACATAGATTTTAGTAGTTATCTTAGATTTTTTGGCATCTCTCTTTGCTTTTTTAAATAATTCATCACTTTTGGAAATTTTAATAGTTTTTACTAGTGATATGCATGTTAATGCACTTTCAAGAAAAGATATACTTCCAGCAGTAAAAATTTCATTATTTGGTGCAGATAATAAAATTATTTTGTCTGACATACTTGCAAGTCTACTCTTAGATTTTGAAGTAATGGCAATAGATTTTTTTGCAATCTTTGCAACTTTGATATTTGTGATTGTATTGCCAGAAATGGATACAAAATAGACCTGTTTTGATTTTGCTAAATTTTTAGTTTTATACAAATCCAATGGATCCATTGCACGTACTATCCCTTCAGAGAACGATTCAGCTAATAATGACGAAACTAATGAATCTCCACTTCCTGAAAAAATAGAATTTTTTTGAAGAGATACGGAGAGGGGTTTTTGTTTTGAAAATGTTTTCAAAAAATTCAATTGAAGATCAATATCTTTTTCATATGCCTCTAAACAATTCATAATACAATTGGTTCAAATTCCTCTTAGAAAAGTAATTTGTATAATTTTATTGGAAAAATATCGGCACGAAAGAAAATAATCTACTTGAATGGACTTTGTATGTTCAAAAAAATTATGCCCTTTTAAAATAATATAATTAATGATATAGACATATGATGCACAACACATCAAATATCTCTAAATGTGTATCAAAATAGTTTTTTGTTCAATTAGTAAATAAGTAAGATAATCTGAGTGATATTATGAAAAAGGTATTTGTTAATGGATATGGCTCAATTGGAAGCAGAATTACTTCATTTCTTAAAGATGATCCTGAAATTACAGTAATTGGTGTTGGAAAGTATTCCCCTGATGAGAAAGTAAATGTTGCAATATCTAGAGGCCTTGATGTTTATGTTCCTGAAAGAAAGTTAGATGATTTTTCAAATTATAACATATCTGGAAGTATAGAATCTGCACTTGATGAATGTGATCTTGTGATTGATGCAGCTCCTGGAGGACATGGTTACAAAAATAAAAAAAATCTGTATGAGCCAAAAAATATCTCTGCAATTTATCAAGGTGGTGAATCTACTACTGGGAATGATACTGTTTCTGATTTATTGTTTAACTCTCGTGCAAATTATGATCTTGTATCAGGCAAACAACATGTCATGCAAGGTAGTTGTAATGTTACTGGTATGGGCAAAATCCTAGAACCTTTACGTGAAAAATTTGGGGATGATTTGATTCGATTTGATGTTACTCTAGTTAGACGATGGGCAGACATTGAACAAACTGAAAAGAAAGTTTCAGATACGATAGAGATGACTGAAAAGCCTCATCATGGTGATGATGTTAAACTGTATTTTGGTAAAGATGCACCTCTGTATGTTCGTGCAATTAAAGTCCCTACAAGACAAATGCATTTGCATATTATGGATATTAGATTCAAAGGAACAGCACCAAAACCCTCTGAGATTCATGATATCTTTACAGATGAATTTGGTGTAGCAACATTATGGACTGCAAAGGGCACCAAAGATGTTAGAGATTATGCTCAAAATATGGGATTTAATTTTACGGATACTAACATGATCCACATTCATGCTAACATGACTACATCCATTGGAGATACTGTTCAAATGATGTATTCTGATGATCAAACAGGAATTGTAATTCCTGAAAATCACATGTTATTGCAAGCAATGTTGTTTGACAAATCATATGAGGATGCATTTACTCATACTGAATCTATTTTTCATATGAAAGAGAAGAAACAAAAGTTACAAGAATATTTTGCTAAAAAAGACTAAGTTCTGATTTTTTCGATTCTAATTTTTTGTGGAATATTCTTTGAAACTTCTTCAACAACTATTCGTAATTCTTGTATTTCGACTTTATCTCCTTCTTGTGGTATGTCTTGTAGTTTTTCGTGCAGTAGTCCATTAAGGGATGCATAGTCATCCCCATCAGGAATCTTTGTCTTAAAAATTTCATTAATAATATCAATTTCAATATCACCATTTGTAATTATTGTATCTTGATCAATTTTTTCATACCCTGTACCTCTTGTCAAATCTGTCTCATCTTCAATTTCTCCTACAATCTCTTCTAACAAATCCTCTAATGTAACTAGTCCTTCTACTCCTCCATGTTCATCTATCACAATTGCCATGTGGGTTTTCCTACCTTTCATTTCTTTTAGTAAAGAACTGATCATTTTTTCTTGTGATGCAAAAACAGGTTTTCGTGCAATTTCTCCTAATGTTACCCTCTTGTTGTCTTTTTCTAATTCTTTTAACACATCTCTAACATGAATAAATCCTACAATATCATCAGCATTTTCTCCAAAAATTGGAATTCTTGAATGACCCCTTTGATTGATTTGTGGTAATGCTTCAAAGAGTATCATTTTAGAATTTAGTGAAAACATCTTGACTCTTGGAGTCATCACTGAACGAATTACTGTGTCATCAAATTTTAATGCACCATGAACCAACTCCATCTCTTCTTTTTCAAGTGCTTTTTCTTCTAATCCTTGATCAATTACTCCTTTGATATCTTCTTCAGTGATTGGTGGTGGTGCATAACTACTTCCAGTCATTTTAACAACACTTTTTGTAATTACTTCAAAGAATTTTACAACTGGATAAAATACATAACTAAATCCTAGTAACACTGGTGCATATCTTAATGCAATTTTAGTTGAATTTGCATTACAATATGTTTTTGGAGTTATTTCCCCAAACACCAAAATTAAAAATGTCATAACACCTACTGCAATTCCTAACCCATCATTACCAAATAATCTAATTGCAACACTTGTTGCAAGTGCTGATGCTCCAACATTTACAAGGTTGTTACCTAAATTTACACTTGACATCATCCAACTTGGATTTGTTTTTAGTTTGTGTAGTGCTTTAGAACCTTTTTTACCTTCATTAAATAATTGCACTACCTTTGATTTTCTAACTCCAACTAATGCAACTTCTAATCCACTGAAAAATCCCGACAATCCAATTAAAACACCTAATATTGAAATTTCAATCCATAAATCTACCATGATATTCTCCTTGAAAATTCCTTAGAACTAGTATTACACATTTAGTTATTTTGCACCATCTTTTGGTTACCGTTATTTAGTAATCCATGAATTTAAACTCTTCATAACAATCCAAATTTTTTAATTAATTTTATTTCTAATTGAGGCTAATTTTTTGGTGGTTTTGCAAATGTGTTTTTTGAATTACTATGATAATCTACTGGAATCATTGCATCTTTTTGTCTTCCTGTAAGAATTCCTACAACTACATCATCTTTTTTAATTATTCCTTGTTCTGTTAATTTTTTAATTCCTACTACTGATGCACCTGATGCCATCTCACAATCAAATCCATTTAGACCCACAACTGACATACCATCCAACATTTCTGAATCAGACACTGTTGTTGCAACCCCATTTGTAAATTCTAATGCTCTTAATCCTTTCAAAATATTTGCAGGTCTTCCAATTTGAATTGCAGTAGCTTTAGTGTTAGGTCGTAATCCTTCTTTATCTAAATGATCATAATATCTAGAAATTAATTCTGTATTTGGATTTCCTTTATTCCACCTTAATTCTTCTCCCTCAAATTTACCATTATACAAATCAGACAATGTACTAGCTCCTTCTGAATTAATCACTGCAATTCTTGGGATTTTTTTAATCCATCCCCATTCATATAATTCCATCAATGCTTTTCCACAACTTGATGTATTTCCTAATGCTCCTCCTGGATAAACAATCCAATCTGGAACTTCCCAATTCAAATATTCTAATGCTCTAAACGGAATTGTTTTTTGACCTTCTATTCTAAATGGATTAACTGAATTTACTGTGTATCCATCATGATTTTTTGCATCCTCTAATGATTGTTTTAATGCATCATCAAAATTTCCTTCTACTTGTATAATTTGAGCTCCAAATTGATATGCTTGACTAAGTTTTCCTGGTGCAATTTGTCCTGCAGGGATATACACATCACATTGTATTCCTTCATTTGCTGCAAACATTCCAGCTGAAGCAGATGTATTTCCAGTTGATGCACAAACAATTTTTTTGGCTCCAACCATTTTAGCATGAGTTACTGCTGTCGCCATTCCATTATCTTTGAATGAACCACTAGGATTGTATCCTTCTGGTTGTAACCATAATCCATTTTTTTCAATACCAATGAATTCTGCTGCTTTAGACATGCGGTATGGTTTTGATTGTCTTCCTTCTGCACCATCTAGTGAAACTAAAACTTTTGAACATTCATCAATATCTTCTGTATCTATTTGACAAAAATTCAGTAATTCTCGAAATCTCCATACTCCACTTTCATTAAAAATACTACCTTTTGAATTTCTTCTTTGGTAAAATGTTTCTTTAAGATTAGTTGATGGTTTATTTTTATATTTTACATCTAAAACATGTCCATTTTCACATTGTACGTTGGTATTTGATATTGGGTATTCTAAACCACATTTTGGATTAACACATTTTAGATAAGCATCGCCTTGCATTTGTAATTGTAGATAATTGGTGATAATTTAAATGTGAAATTTTTTTGTTAGTAAAGCCAATTCCCTAAACTTTAGATGGATGTGATTTTTAATCATATTATGGTTACTTATAATGAACATTTGAAAAATATCTTGAACCATATTCTCAAGTCTTATCAAATTCTCAATGAAATTGAAGATAAATCTGGAGATCTTGCTAAAATTGAAAAAGAAATGTTAAAAATTAATGGGTTTATTCGAGTTGTATCTAATAAAATAGATCTTGATAAAATTCCCACATCTGATTTTAAGATTGTAAAAACAAAATTTTCTCAATATTTAGAAAATTATTCTTTTGAAAAAGAGATTGTAACAATGACTCCTTTGTATTCTGATGACATGTCCCGTGTAAAAAATATGAGATTAAAAATTTTGGAAGCATTAAAAAATAAAAATATGATGGATGATGTTTATGATTTATTGGACAAACTATGACTGGTCAAAAAAAATGTATTTTATGTGGTTGTCAAGATCATAGGTTAATTGGCTGTTCTCGTCATTTTTCTAAAAAATGTAATTGTTACAAAAACAAATAATTAAAATTATTTTCGTTTAGGTCCAGATCGTTCGTGAAAATTCAAGCAACATTTACACTCTTTTTCAATACATTCTGATTCGCTATAATGATCACAAATACCGCATTCACAACTTTTGGACATATCTTTAGTAATGTTGTATTGATTAGCATTTATCTCTTGACTTTATCTGAGTTTAAGGTCAATTTGAGATTATTTTTTTGATTTTGATTTTTTCTTTTTTGGTTTATCTTTAACTGACAATTCTTTTTCAATTTCAGCTGCTTTATTCTCTACTGCTTTAATTATCTCTTGAATTAATCCATCTAAATCACTGTCTTCAACATCAGGTTCTACAGTACTTGCAATTTCTGTTATTGTATTTGAAATTTCTGCACTAACATCTTCAAAACTTTCAGGATCTTCATATGCTGCATTGTAAAGATTTTTTAGATTATTGACATGGCCAATGACTTGTTCTGTAATGGCAATTGTGTAATCTGTTCCATTTACATCAAATTCTTTTGAACTCATGATAATTTTCAAATTCTTTTGTTTATAACGTTTTTCAGTAATTTTTCTAGAATTAAATTCCTTATTAGAACATGATATAGTCTAAGGCAGAAGCATCGCTTATCAATCTTGTATGCATTGTACCCACTACATATCCATTTTTTATGTCTTCTACAGGTACCCATCTATTTACAGATGAATAATGTCTTTTCTCAGACATTTCTCGTTCAATTGCTTCAATGTCAAATTCTGCTTCTTCTACTTGTTGTGTTGCAAGATGTTTGATAGTAACAAGAATTTTAGTTATTTTTACTCTATCTCCAAATTTCCATTTCAAAACTGGATTTTCATCAGATACTTCTAAAACTTTAATTTTCATATGTTTTTTCTTAAATGTGTCACTGCTGATTAATGCCCTTTCATCTGTAAATTCTTCAAAACTAATTCGTGAATTCACTTCTGCATCAGATACTGTCTCTAACAAAGATTCAACATCTGATTCAACTTGATTTTCTTTTACATTTTCTTCAGGCATATGATGCTGGTGTGTATTTTATCCTTAAAAATGATTTGAACATCATTTAGTTTGAAAATTTAATCAATAATCCTTTGTTTTGTTTTAAAAGGCATTTTGCATTCTTCTAAGAATAATTCTTTTTTGAAACCATTAATTTTTGTAAACACTTTTCCATCATATCTGCATACACAGTCAGTAATTTCCAATGATTCATCCCAAATTTTAAAAAATTCCCTTAATTCTCTGCTTTTGTATACTCCTACATCAATTCGTTTTTT
>Ga0207990_1000861_pt1 | contig 16785 bp, 15 predicted proteins | sample ETNtaG_8_FD_185780 | JGI IMG/M metagenome (GOLD analysis project Ga0207990, IMG submission 185780) | Marine microbial and viral communities from oxygen minimum zone, Eastern Pacific Ocean - ETNP201406SV75 (SPAdes) (version 2) | ecosystem: Environmental > Aquatic > Marine > Oceanic ...
ATTAAGATTGTAATGGAAGTTTAATGTGGACACAAGTGCCCTGACCTTCTGAGATCAATTCTAGCTCTCCATCATGCAATTCAACAATAGTTTTTGCTATTGGTAAACCTAATCCACTGCCTTCTCCATTTGTATCAGGGCCGTGAACAAATCTTTCTAATACTTTATCAATTAGCTCAGGTTCAATACCTTTGCCATAATCTTGCACATAAAGATGAACGTTGGAAGCGTCTAATTTAATTTCAACATCAACCTGGCCGCCATTTGGGCAACCATAGGACAGAGCATTATCAATTAGATTGTCGATTGCTTCACTCAAAAAAGTTTCACTACCATTAATCACTATTTGACTCTCTTTACATTCAAGGGAGAGCTCTACATTCTGCTGCTGCGCTCGAAGGGCAAGTTTTGTCAATGTTTCTTGAGTTAATTTAACCAAGTTAAGTATTCGAAACTCGGATTTAATGGTGCGTTGTGAAATATGCTCCATTGAAAGCAATTGCCCCGTTAGTCTGGAAGTTTTTCTTGCTGCTATGACAATATCACCGACTCTTTGCTTCATGCTTTTGAAAGTATTAGAGCGTTCGGCAGCTTCAGCCTGACTTTGAATACCCGCTATTGGATTTCTTAATTGATGGGCCGCATTGGCTATAAAATCATCCTTTTCTTTAAAAGCACTTCTTAATTGACCAAATAACTTGTTCATAGAATTAACCAGGCTTGACACCTCTATTGGCACAATTCGCTTAATTCCACCCAGATCATCTGCCGATCTTTTTTTAATCGCACTTTGCAAGTCCAAGAGCGGTTTGAGTCCAAATTTCACGCCAAACCAAACAATCAGTGTAGTTGACAATAACATTATCAACATTGTCATAAGTGTACTACTAGCCAACTCTAGAAGTAAACGCTTTTGGCCTACCGTTGTCTGCCATACATAGATAGTAACCCAACCAGGTGTCTCAATGGCAGAGATAAATTCTCGAGAAACAATAACTCTAACAGTATTGTCACGATAAACTGAATCAAAAAAAATAGGCGTATAGGGTTTAATTACTTTGTTTACTGGTAATTCTGGGGGGTTAGCATAACCCACAAAAAGTGAGCTTCCTTTTTCATCCCTCACTTGATAGAAAATCTGGTCATTTATTGTGTCAGTAAGAGTTTCAAGTAGCTGCTCAGTAAGTAAATCACCCTCACTAATGACGGCGTCGCGCAAAATAACTTGCGAAATTGAATGCAGTAATTTGTCATAAATTTCCTGAGATTTTTTTTCTGAATCATAATAAAGGGCAACCATTCCAATAGAAACTATAACCAGTAAAGGGGAAATAATTAAAACTAATAATCGACTACGCAGAGAGAATACTTTTACATTCATCAGTCAATCTCATCCATCATATAGCCAATTCCACGCGCAGTTATAATTCGAATTTGATAGTTGCTTAGTTTTTTACGTAAACGTGACACGGTCAATTCGACAGCATTCATGTTTATATCAGAACCTACACCATACTGAGTGTCAGCAAGAAATGATTTTGAAACATATTGACCTTTTTTGCTTAATAAGATTTCAAATAAAGTCAACTCTCTTCGGAGGAGATTAAGTTCATTGCCGTTTAGGTAAAGTCTGCGTGAAATTCTGTCAAATTCCAACTTTCCTATAATCTCTTTTTTAGGTAATAAATCAATATTTCTTCTAGAAAGAGCCCTTATTCGCGCATCTAATTCTGCCATTTTAAAAGGTTTGACGAGATAATCGTCTGCACCTGCATCAAGACCACTTACACGGTCTGTAGTGGCACTTCTCGCGGTAAGAATAATTATTGGAAAAGACTGGTTTCGTTTTCTAATATTTTTGGTTATAGAAATTCCATCCATAGTAGGAAGATTAATATCAATGATTGCTAGGTCCGCTCCTTCACGAGAAAGATGTCTGTCGGCATGACCACCATCAATAAAAAAATCTACAGAATGACCTTCATCTAAAAGCACTTTTTCGATGCCTTCAGCAAGCATTTTATTATCTTCTACTAGAACAATTCTCATTATTTTTTGCTGCAAATATTTTCTCAGTAAAAAAAAAGTATAAATCAAATTCACTAACGAAATGAACAGTTTTCCTTTCTCGACAGCTTCCTGACAGTAGTTAACTATACTATGGACAGTAATTAACTACACTATAGCTATAATATTATGCCGATAATAAAAGAGAGAAAAAAATACAATGCAATTGAGAAATGTTTATACATATTGTCATTATTTTCAATTAATAATACTCATATGAATATAAATGAAATATGCAATAAAACAAAATTTAATAAAACTACAGCATATAGAATTATGCAAACATTATCTCAATCTGGTTACGTTATTCGAACAAATGATAATACGTATTGTATTGGCGCTAAACCTTTGTATTTAAGTCTATTGGCAAATTCTGAGCAAAATAATGACACAATTAATTAAAATATTAATCTATCCATTTTTTTCTGATGAATGTAATTTTGAAAATTATTAACCGTTTGAAGTTTGCGTGCTTTCTTTCTGCTATAGCATTTAACGCATTATTAATAATACCAAATAGTGTTTTTGCAGAAGCCAACTTTACTGGAAAAACTATTAAATGGGTTGTGCCATTCTCCCCTGGTGGGGGGGCAGACGTGTTGGCACGTTTTTATGCTCCACTGTTATCTCAAGAGCTGCCAGGTAAGCCAAATGTTGAAGTATTCAATATGCCTGGTGCAGGTTCTACTAAAGGTGCAAATTGGTTCAGCTCGCAGGGTCCAATTGACGGTTCCGTCATTTTTTCCACTTCAGGCTCAACCCAGTTTCCATTTTTGTTAGATGACCCAAGGGTCAAATATAATTATAAAGATTGGGAAGTTATCTTAGCATCGTCAACTGGCGGTGTTGCATATTTGCCAAAAGAACTAGGAGATAAGTGGAATATAGACCCAAGCTCAGTTCTAAATACAAACTTTATTTTTGCCTCTCAGGGAGCAACACGGCTTGACCTTATTCCATTGCTTGCTTGGAATATGCTTGGAATGGAAGTAGAGCCGATATTTGGAATAAAAGGTAGGGCTGACGGCCGACTAATGTTCGAGCGTGGCTACGTAAACATTGATTACCAAACCTCTTCCTCCTTCTTGTCTAAAGTTCAACCTCTTGTGGACAAGGGTGAGGCTGTGCCAATTATGACATGGGGTGTTTTAGATGAACTAGGCAGTATTGTGCGCGACCCCAACTTTCCTGGTATACCTACATTTAGAGAAGTGTATGTAAAAATCCATGGCAAAGAGCCATCAGGAGATGACTGGAATGCATGGAAAGCATTTTTCATTGCAGGTTTTTCAGCGCAAAAAATGGTGGTAATGAACAAAACCACTAATCCAGAAATTATTAATGTTTTTTCAGAAGCATTCAAAAAAATTATAGACCAAGAAGATTTTATTGAAATTTCCAAAAATTACTTAGGCGTATATCACCAATCTACCGGGAGTGAAGCCCGCAGATTTAAAGAAATTGCTACTCAAATTGACTCTAAAGCAATTGCTTGGATTAAGGATTGGTTAAAAATGAGTTACGATGTTGAGCTTTAGCTATGATTTTGACTTGTAGTTAGTAGAAAAACTAAGTACCAATAATCGGGGAAATAAATAAACACCGCAATAGATAAATCTCAACGCCGCCTCAAGAAATGAGAGCATAGGTCTCTTTGAAGAATAAATAAATGTATAAATTAGCCTCCCAAGAATATATTTTATCCAACGACAGCTTCAAGACAGAGTTTAACTCTATTATCAGAATAGTCATCTAGATTAATAACTAACCAAAGTATTATTTTTTTGACTTTCTTTCTAATGTTGGGAAGAAATAATTATAGGAGTGAAATATTATGAAAAATATATTCATAAAAATACTATCCTTTTTGTTTATATCTGGCCTACTTACTAGCTCAGCAATTGCAATTGAAAAGCTGCATTTTGTTGTCCCTGGTGGTGCTGGAGGGGGATGGGATGGCTGTGCTAGAGGCACAGGAGAGGCTCTAGTTAAATCGGGCTTACTTCAATCAGCGTCTTTTGAAAATATGTCTGGCGGCGGTGGCGGTAAAGCGCTAGCTTGGATGATTAAAACGGAACCTAAAAATACAATTATGGTTCAATCAACACCAATCGTACTACGCTCAATTAGTCGTCACTCAGGTTATGTATCTGAGAGCGCTAGAACCGGTGTTTTTTCGTACAAAGATGTAACTCCAATTGCTGGAATTATTGGTGATTTTGGTGCTATTGCTGTTCCGGCTGATTCACCTTATCAGTCATTCGCAGATGTTGTTAGTGCTTATAATGCCAATCCAAAATCTGTCAAGATGGCTGGAGGCTCAACACGTGGAAGTATGGACCATTTGATTGGTGCTCTAGCTTTCCAATCTGCAGGCGCTAACCCAAATAATGTTGTATACATCCCTTATGATGGTGGTGGTCAAGCCTTGGCAGGTTTACTTTCTGGTGAAACTCAAGTTCTATCTACCGGATTTAGTGAAGCCCTAGGAGCTGGTGACCAGGTACGTATCTTAGGAATCACTGCTAATGATCGTTCAGCAGATGCTCCAGATGTTCCAACACTAAAAGAGCAAGGTTATGATGCATATTTCGTTAACTGGAGAGGTTTCTTTGGTCCTCCAAACATGGATGCAGCTGATAGATATGAGATTGCAAAAATGCTTGGTGACATGCAACAAACTCCTGAATGGGAAGTTGTACGTAAGCGTAATGCTTATGTCAACATCTACAATCCAGGTTTTGATTTCATGGGCTTCTTAGAAAAGCAGACCGTAGAAATGACCGACCTAATGAAAAAGTTAGGTGTTATTTAATATTTATATAAAAGGGAGAGATTTGAGTGAACTTTAACTATACACGTGTGAGTGCACTCATATTTCTCCTTTTGTTTATGATGTATTCTTATTTTGCAGGCGAAATACAAGTATTTTCTTTTGACGAAAATGCTGACTTTAATGCAAGAACGTTTCCAAAATTAATATCTTATCTTGGAATCGCTGTTTCTTTTTTAGCTTTAGTTTTATCAGGTAACGAAAAGGAGGAGTTTGGTCACTATGAATGGCTAAAAGTCTTCATCTTGTTCGCGTTAGTTTTTTCATATGGTATGTTCATAAAATCTATCGGATTCTTTATATCTACCAACCTGTTCTTATTGGTTTCATATTATTATTTAGGTGTTCGAAATTATAAAGTTTTATTGTTTAGCTCTATCCCTGTTGTAGCGGCTTTGCAGTTCATGTTGCATGGATTGCTAGACGTTTATATACGTGACCCCTTTCTTCAATTATTAGGAGTGATCTCATGAACGAAGGCATAATGATTGGCATAGAAACAGCTTTCAGTGGCTATAACATTTTTTTGGTCATGCTGGGTTGCTTTGCTGGAACCATTATCGGCATGTTGCCGGGTCTTGGCCCTATGTCTGCTATAGCGCTCATGATACCGATTACTTATGGTTTTAATCCGGCCTCTGCAATGATATTAATGGCAGGTGTTTATTATGGAGCAATTTTTGGTGGTTCGACTTCATCAATCCTTATCAATGCACCAGGAGTTGCAGGAACAGTGTCAAGCTCATTTGATGGTTACCCTATGGCCAAAAATGGTCAGGCGGGGAAGGCATTAGCGATAGCAGCTTACTCATCTTTTGCTGGGGGAACCATTGCTGCAATATTTTTATTAATTGCTGCCCCTCAATTGGCAAAGGTAAGCTTAAGTTTTCAGTCAGCTGACTACTTTGCTCTTATGTGTGTGGGCCTTTTGTCTATTGCTGCATTCGCAAGCAAAGGTCAGTTCTTAAAGGCCATGATTATGACCGCACTAGGACTTGCATTATCAACGGTTGGGCAAGACTCATTGTCCGATATAACACGATTTGCTTTTGGCAATATTAACTTGATGGATGGGATTAGTTTTGTTTTGCTGGTCATGGCCACCTTTGCCATGAGTGAAGCGTTTATGATTATATTTAAAAAATCTGATATCAACTTTAAAGCCTCTGACGCTAGTAAAAATAAATTAGGATCCATTAAATTAACCAAAGACGAGGTAAAGGAGATGGCTCCGACCATCGGTCGTACTTCGATCTTAGGTTTTCTGGTAGGTGTACTGCCTGGAGCTGGAGCCACAATTGCAAGTTTTTTAGCTTGGGGTTTTGAGAGAGGAATAGCCTCAGCAAAAGATAAATTAAAATTTGGTAAGGGCTCCATTAAAGGCCTAGCAGCACCAGAAACGGCTAATAATGCGGCCTGTACAGGGTCTTTTGTGCCACTATTAACTTTAGGTATTCCTGGATCAGGAACTACCGCTGTTATGTTAGGAGCTTTACTCTCTTTCGGTGTTCAGCCAGGACCAAGGCTCTACATTGAGCAGCCTGAACTTTTCTGGGCTGTTATTGTTTCTATGTACATTGGTAATGTCGTATTGTTGGTCTTAAATTTACCCCTTATTCCATATATTGCCCGTATATTGGCAATCCCTAAAAACATTTTAGTGCCCCTAGTTTTGTTTTTCTCTGTTACCGGAGTGTACTTGATTTCCTTTAACGCTTTCGATATATATTTTATGGCCATAGTTGCCTTAATATCACTTGTTTTGAGAATTCTAAATTTCCCTATGCCTCCACTAATACTGGGCTTCATTTTAGGTGGAATGTTGGAGAAAAATTTACGTAGAGCTTTATTGATTAATGACGGATCTTATTCATTTATATGGGATAGACCCATTAGCCTTGCCCTATTTGTCATTATGATTATGATTGTATCTTTGCAAATTTATCAAGGCGTAAAAAAGAGAAAATTATCCCCAAACATTTAATATAATTTAGTCTATAAAAGTGAATAAGCCAGAAGATATACTTACACTCTGGGTCGATTATTTTAATAAAGCTGATGTGGACAATCTTGCAGATTTGTACCACTCAAATAGCACTCTGATACCAACATTTGCTTTAGACACTCTATTTAACAATAACGATATAAAGGCATACATGAATAATTGCTTAAATAATCATGATGCAGTAGTTGAGATTGAGCATGATTCAATCATAAATCAAAAGTTAGGCGACGATATATATCTATTGTCCAGCCAGTATACCTTTTCATTTAATGAGGGCGATAAAAAACAATATTTATCTAATTTCACTTTTATAATCGACTTGTCAGTTGAAAAACCGATTCTTCATCACCACTCTTCCCACGCCTTTGATGTCTTGTCGGCAAACATTTGAACAGTAGTTAATAAGACTAACACGATTTTAAATAATTAAAGATGCAGTAACGATATACCGCAACAGTCCGTCCGCTACCGGGGCATTGAACGGATAAAATGAACGCTCATTTTCTTTAGCACTCCATCACATATTTGCAGTATGGGTTTCTAATCACTGATACGTGACCATGCGGTCATCACGCTTCCTTGATTATGGAATTTAATATTTAATGTTTTGTCAAACTTTGTAACATTTTGTAACAAAGCTCTTATTGATTCCATTGTATCGTTCATATTGTACTCAAAACGAGTACAATAAAATTAATGGAGGATTCTAAACTTATGAACTTAATAATATTTTATTATTGTGTTTAGTAATTTTGTTAGACCCCCTTTTTTTAAATAATAAGGAGAATAAAATGAAAAAAACTTTACTTGCCGCTGGGCTTGGGTGTGCTTTAGCAATTTCAGGAGTGGCCCAAGCAAAAACACTAGTGTTCTGTTCTGAAGGTAGTCCAGAAGGATTTAATCCTTCGCTCTACTCTGCAGGAACAACGTTTGATGCCTCTTCTCAAACTATCTATAATCGTATAGTACAGTTTGAAACTGGCACTACCAAGGTAATACCGGGCTTGGCTGAGTCATGGTCTGCCTCTTCTGACGGTTTGGAGTATACTTTTAATCTTCGCAAAGGTGTCAAGTTTCATACTACGGATGACTTTACTCCTACACGCGACTTCAATGCTGACGATATTCTGTTCACCTATAACAGAATGTGGAAAAAGGACCACCCATATCATGATGTAGGTGGAGAGTATCTGTACTTTGGCTGGATGGACATGGGATCACTTCTTAAGTCTATTGAAAAGGTTGATGACTACACTGTGAAATTTACTCTCACAAAACCTGAGTCGCCCTTTGTTTCCAACTTAGCTATGGACTTTGCTTCGGTATTGTCAGCTGAGTATGCAGATAACTTGGCTGCCGCTGGACGTAAAGACGACATCGATCACAAACCGGTTGGAACTGGACCGTTTGTCTTGAAGTCTTATACCAAAGATGCGTTTATTCGTTACGCTGCACATGATGATTATTGGGGCGGTCGTTCCAACATCGACAAGCTAGTGTTTGCCATCACTGTTGATAATAATGTTCGTTATCAAAAATTGAAGGCAGGCGAATGTCATGTAATGCCGTATCCTAATCCTGCAGACCTTGCAGCTATGGAGGCAGATTCTGACATCAACTTAATGCAACAGGAAGGTTTGAACGTGGGCTATTTGGCTTTCAATACCGAAAAAGCTCCATTTGATCAAAAAATAGTTCGTCAGGCTTTGAGTATGGCTATTGACAAACAAGCGATATTAGATGTGGTATTCGAGGGTGCGGGCTCGGTAGCGAAAAACCCAATCCCACCAACAATGTGGTCTTATAACCATGCTGTTCGAGACTATGCCTACGATCCAGCTGGTGCTAAAGCAATGCTCGATTCAGCAGGTGTCAGTGGTCTGAAGACTAACATTTGGGCTATGCCAGTGCAACGTCCATACAACCCAAATGCTCGTCGCATGGCTGAGTTGATTCAGGCTGACTGGGCAAAAGTTGGTGTAGACGCTGAAATCGTCACTTATGAGTGGGGTGAATACCTCCAACGCTCTAGAGACGGTGAGCACGACACTATGTTGCTAGGTTGGACTGGTGATAACGGTGATCCTGACAACTTTATGGGTGTTTTATTAGGCTGTACAGCTGCTGCATCAGGTGGCAACCGTGCACGCTGGTGTCATGAAGAATTTGACTCGCTTTTAAATCAGGCTAGACAAATAACTGACCAGGCTGAGCGTACTGCTCTGTACGAAGAAGCTCAGGAAATCTTCAAAGAAGAAGCGCCTTGGGTAACTATTGCACACTCTATTGTGTTCAAACCTGTACGAAAAGAAGTTACAGGTTTCATAGTTCATCCACTAGGAAGTCACATCTTCTATGATGGTGTTGACCTAAAATAGGCACTATTTGGCACGGGATTGAGAAATCATCCTGTGCCAACTTATATCTTAATTGTTAGAATTAATAGCTATCTATATTGCTATGGATAGCTATTAAATCTAGCAAAGCATTACACAGTAAACCACTATGCTTAGATTTCTAATTAATCGGTTAATGTTATTAGTGCCAGTTTTTTTTGGTGTCACACTTGTATCGTTCGGGTTTATAAGGGTATTACCTGGAGATCCTGTTGAGGTTTTAGCTGGCGAACGTGGTGTTAGCGCAGAAAAAAGGGTTGAAATTCTAACCAATTTGGGTCTAGATAAACCAGTATGGCAGCAATACTTAAATTATCTCAATGACGTTCTTCATGGCGACCTAGGGGTATCAGTAAAAACCAATACACCCGTATTAGAAGAGTTTTTTGAGTTATTCCCTGCCACGGCTGAACTCGCCATTTGTGCAATCATTTTTGCGCTCATTATTGGCATCCCGGCTGGCATAATTGCAGCCTTAAAAAGAGGCACAAAGATTGACCAAGGTATCATGGGTATATGCTTAACGGGCTACTCCATGCCGATTTTCTGGTGGGGTTTGTTGCTAATTATATTGTTTTCAAATACCCTAAATCTAACTCCGGTTTCGGGGCGATTATCGTTTCTATTTGATATCGACCCTGTTACTGGTTTTATGCTGATTGACACCTTGCTTAGTGATGAAAAAGGATCATTCCTTAATGCCTTGCATCACCTTGTTTTACCTATGGTGGTTCTAGGGACAATACCATTGGCCGTTATTGCAAGACAAACACGCTCTGCTATGCTTGAAGTGTTAAGTGAAGACTATGTCCGCACTGCACGTGCAAAAGGTCTATCAACTTTCAGGATTGTCACAATTCATGCGCTTCGTAATGCTTTGATTACGATAGTTACAGTTATCGGTCTTCAGGTTGCCACTCTACTAGCCGGTGCCATTTTGACTGAAACAATTTTTGGTTGGCCTGGAATTGGAAAATGGATTATTTTTTCAATCTTTGCCCGTGATTATTATGCGGTACAAGGAGGGTTATTGCTTATTGCTGCTACTATTATGATTGTGAACCTTATTGTTGATCTACTATATGGATTTATTAATCCACGAATATTACATCAAAAGAGCAAATAATGAGTAATTCTTCAACCTCATCAAGATCAGCCTTAAGCCAGCAGTGGCAAGAATTTTGGTTTTATTATAGTACCAATAAAACCGCAGTTGCTGGTCTTATTTTTTTGTTTGCTGTAGTTTTTATGGCGATATTTGCTGACATTATTAGCCCACATGAGCCCGCCGAACAGTATCGTCAATTTGCAAAACTACCTCCCGCGTGGATGGATGGTGGGCAGATGCAATTTTTCCTTGGCACTGACTACGCTGGACGGGATATGTGGTCAAGAATAATACATGGCTCAAGATTATCATTAATCGCTGGCTCAATCGTGGTTATTTTATCCTTGTCTATTGGTGTACTATTGGGCCTAATTTCAGGCTATATAGGTGGCTGGTTGGAGGCCCTTATTATGAGGGTGATGGATACTATTATGGCAGTACCTGGATTACTACTAGCGCTTGTTCTGGTTGCTGTTTTAGGGCCAGGACTATTAAATGCTATGATAGCAATAGCAATTACATATACACCTTCATTTGTTCGTTTAACTCGAGCTTCTACACTTGCAGAGATGAATCGAGACTATGTTGTTGCAAGCAAAATGACAGGTGCAAGTCCCATAAGATTAATGTTTGTAAGTATATTACCAAATTGCATGGCACCCATCATTGTTCAGGGAACTTTAAGTTTCTCTACAGCAATACTCGACACCGCTGCGCTAGGATTTTTAGGAATGGGTGCCCAGGCTCCAACACCTGAATGGGGAACACTAATTGCAGAAAATCGTGACCTAATTCTCAATGCGCCATGGACAGTGACTTTTCCAGGGATAGCGATTCTTTTAGCAGTATTGGCAATTAACCTTGTTGGTGATGGGTTGCGGGATGCACTTGATCCCAAACTTAAGAGGTCATAGAAATGGCGTTATTAGAGATTGCAAATTTGACAGTTGATTTTGCCACCGCAACCGGGTCTTTACGGGCAGTAGATGGCATTGATTTAGAAATAGATGAGGGAGAGATTGTTGCAATTGTAGGCGAGTCAGGCTCTGGAAAGTCGGTTGGAATGTTGGCACTTATGGGTCTTTTACCGTGGACCTCAACTGTTAGTGCAGATCGCATGTTTTTTGATGGCCAAGATTTACTTAGAATGAATAATCGTGAGCGTCGAAAAATTATTGGCAAAGACATTAGCATGATCTTTCAAGAACCCATGACGAGCCTTAACCCGTGCTTGACTGTTGGCTATCAAATAACAGAGGTCCTCAGTCACCATTTTGGCGGGAAGCGTCGTAACTACAATGATCGTGCTATTGAACTATTAAAACAGGTAGGAATAGCGGCAGCTGAAAGCCGACTAAATTCATATCCACATCAACTTTCAGGTGGAATGTGTCAAAGAGTAATGATTGCTATGATGATAGCTTGCCAACCCAAACTATTAATTGCTGATGAGCCCACTACAGCCTTAGATGTCACCATACAGGCGCAAATATTGGATCTTTTAATTGAACTCCAAAAAATTCACAGGATGGCACTAATTTTGATTACTCACGATATGTCAGTTGTGGCAGAAACTGCAGAGCGAGTCGTTGTTCTTTATGCAGGCCAACAGGTCGAACAGCAGAACGTAAGAGAGTTGTTCAATAAACCAAGACACCCGTACTCTGAAGCTTTATTGAATGCCCTCCCTGAAAGAGCTCAAGGCAATCTACTAAATGCTATTCCTGGGGTTGTTCCAGGGCAAACGGATCGACCTCAGGGCTGCCTTTTTAGTCCGCGTTGTAGTTATGTAAAGGAAATTTGCATACAAGAGTCTCCTATAGCCAAGGACGAAATATTGTGTCACTTTCCATTGAAGCCTTCCAAATCCAATAAATCCATAGCTATCGATATGGGGTCTCAATAATGCCGCAACTACTGATCAAAGCAACAGACCTTCATAAACATTACGGAATTAAGAGCGGATACTTGCAAGCTTCAAAAAAACTGAAAGCTTTAGCTGGTGTAGGGTTTGATCTTTTTGAAGGCCAAACCTTAGCTGTTGTTGGCGAATCAGGATGCGGAAAGTCCACCTTGGCACGACTACTAACTATGGTTGAAAAGCCAACCTCAGGTCAGCTAATCGTTGATGGAGTAGATATTACTAAGGCTCAAACTAATACAACAAAAAAACAGCTCAGGAAAACTGTTCAGATGGTTTTTCAAGACCCTTTTGGCTCCCTCAACCCAAGGCAAAAAATTGGCCACATATTGCAAGAACCTCTTGTAATAAATACCAAACTAAATTCTCTCGAAAGAAGACAAAAAGTATTAGAAATAATGGACATAGTTGGCTTAAGGAGTGAGCACTTTCAACGTTACCCCCATATGTTTTCAGGCGGACAACGACAGAGAGTCGCAATAGCAAGGGCACTTATTCTTAAACCTAAGATAGTTGTTCTAGATGAACCTGTTTCTGCGCTCGATGTATCAATTCAAGCTCAAGTAATAAATCTATTAATAGAGCTCCAAAAAGAATTTGGACTTGCATATATATTTATCTCTCATGACTTAAGTGTGGTACAGCACATCGCAGATAAAATATTGGTGATGTACTTAGGTAAACCAGTTGAACAGGGGCCAATTGATGTGATTTTTAATGATCCAAAGCATCCCTATACACAAGCCCTATTGTCAGCAACTCCTAGCACTAACATAAACAAAAAAAGGAAGAGGATTAAGCTAACCGGTGAGATGCCATCGCCTATAAATCCGCCTACTGGTTGCGCCTTTAATCCTCGATGTCAGCATGCTCATAATAGTTGCAAAGTTTCCGAACCAATTATGCAGACTTATGGCAACTCTCAGGTAGCTTGTTTAGCACTGAATGAGAAGCGGATTTAATAAATAAATGTTGAATATATTTTAGAAAATTCTATGGCAAATAAACTCGAAAACCTTAGACAGCTAATGAAGAAAAATAATGTTGAACTATTGGCACTCGGTCCAGGGTCTCATATGAATTGGCTTATTGGGTTCAATCCCTTTCCTGACGAAAGGCCTTGTTTACTATTAATAGGAAAAAACAAAGAGGCTTTTTTAATGCCTTCAGTCAATGCCGAAGGTGTAAGAGATAAATCTGATATATCAATGATCTGCTGGAATGACGAAGATGGCCCAGAAAAGGCACTCAAAGATGTTTTGAAATATACAGACACATCTTGTGCACGGCACATTGCTATAGATGAAACTATGCGCTCTCACTTTGCTTTAATTCTGCTTGAATCATTATCAGGTCCATCATACGAGTTCACTGACTCTACCATTGGTACCTTAAGAATGAGAAAGAACCAAAAAGAATATATAAGCCTCAAAGAAAATGCCTTGATAAATGATCGTGCAATGCAAGCTGGATTTTCTGCAATTAAGGAAGGGGTAACTGAGATTGAAATCGGTGAAGCAATAAATAAACACTTCATCTCTGAAGGCGCCAAGCCTCAATTTTGCATAGTAGGCTCAGGTCCCAATGGAGCATTTCCTCATCACCATACAGGCAATAGAAAAGTGCAATATAGTGACGCGGTCTTAATAGATATAGGCGGAAGAAAAGGCTCTTTTCCAAGTGACATGACTCGAATGTCTGTGCTGGGTGAGCCACCAAAAGGCTATCTAGAAATTCATACTATAGTTGAGAAGGCCGTTCAAGCAGCGCTATCAGCCTCCAAGCCTGGCGTAAAGGCAAAGGATGTCGACGCAGCTGCAAGAGCTGTAATCACTGATGCTGGATATGGTGATTTTTTTGTGCATCGGACAGGGCATGGTCTTGGAATTGATATACATGAGCCTCCATATATTACTGCTACTTCTGAAGTTGTTCTGGATGAAGGTATGGTTTTTTCAATTGAGCCAGGAATATACTTACAAGGAAGGTTTGGTGTTCGCTTAGAAGAGATCATAATCTTGCGTTCTGACGGTCCGGAAATACTGTCTGAGCTACCGCGTGATTTGAATATCATAAAGTCATCCCCAAACATTTAATATAATATTACTCACATCACCACTCCTCATATGCTATTGATGTATTGTCAACAAACTTTTAAACGGTAATTAATAAGACTAACACGATATTAAATAGTTAAAGATCGGATAACCCTTAGATCGTTTATTGAATTTGCTATCGGTCATAGTATCTCATTACATCCAAAAATTAGAATTCCTAGGGATATCTACTTAGTTTCCTATTTCACAAGATAGGCAAACTTCTAGTTACTGCGAAAAAACAAGCCAACAACAATAGCAGGAACGATGAAATGTAGGGCTATATGAATGATGAGGGCACTCCCGTAACAATTATTGCGAAGACATTATCACATACAAGATAAGTGATACTACACATAATAATTCACTGATCTTTTACTTTGAGTTTTTGGTGTTGGGAGCAGATTTTAGGAATTGAGTTCTTGTAGTTCGCTTCTTGAAGTGCCGCAAATCAAAAACCCCTTCTTGCTTTCGGGGATCAACATCAGCAGAAAAGATCTTGTGTTTTAGCACCTTTTGTGTCGCTGTAACGGGCAAAGACTCGACAAAGAGAATCCAACCTGGGGCTTTGTAATACGCCAAACGGTTAAAACAATGGTTAAAGATATCGAGAGCTGTCGCCTCACTTGTTTGAGTTTGTGTCGCTGGCACAATACAAGTAAACACTTCTTCGTCTCTTAGTTCATCAGTTACTGCAATACAGGTTACTTGAGCCACCGCAGAGTGCTCTTGGATAACCGCTTCAACTTCAGCAGCTGCAATATTCTCACCAGAACGGCGAATAATATTTTTCTTACGATCAACAAAATAGATCATCCCACTTTTATCCTGATAAACGGTATCTCCTGTATGAAACCAATCGCCCCGCCAAGCGTCTTCGGTAATATCAGATTTATTTAGATAACTCAGAAAAGCCCATTTACGTGGCGTTTGAGCTGAATGGCGTAGTAACATTTCACCCGATTCGCCCACCGGCACATCGTTATCATTCAAATCCACCACTCGCACTTCCAGCCCAAGCTGTGGTTTACCTATAGCGCGAGAGTTAAGCTGGCGTGGCTCATGGCAATCTAGTAGAAGACGGCAAAACTCTGTCATCCCCCACCCCTCTAGCAAGGGAAAACCAAACCGCTGCTCGAAAGCCTCATGCAAAACCGGCTCCAATCCGGCGCCAAACGCAAATTTAACCTTATGATTTTGATCGTGTTCAGTTGGTGTTGTATTCATTAGGATTGGTACAATTGTGCCCAAATAATGGACAATAGTTGCTTCAGTCTCTCGAATCATAGGCCACCATTTACTAGGACTAAATCGCTCTAGCTGAATTTGACAGTTGCCAGTCAGCATCACAGCAAAGAGCGAAAGGATTGCTGAGTTAATATGAAAAAGTGGTAAGGGGTTTAGCAATCGCTCCTTTCCTTCTTCAAACTGAATAACGCCACCTCTTGTTAAGTACCAGAAGCCAACCATCAATTCGTATTCATGGCCTGTGCGGCAACCTTTTGGTTTACCTGTAGTGCCACTGGTGTAGAGTAAACTTGACTCAGTTTCGGTGTCCACTGGAGTCAAGTTAGGCGGTTGGGTTGAAGATAGAGGAATGTGTTTGTGTATATCTTCAAACAGTACCACTGGCATCTTCTTAGTAGACTTCGTCACAGCGGCCATAAATTGCTTACTTCGTCGCTCCAAAACGATAGCCAGTTCAGCATCAGAATCTTCTAGCAAATAGGCAATTTCAACTGAGCGGTAATCAGGATTCACTGGCACAATTGAAATGCCCAATTGATTACAGGCAAGTTTAACAAGCACAAACTCCGGTTGATTTTCAAGCAGAGTGACAACACGATGACCATGGCCATACCCAGCGACACTGAGTTGACTGGCAATCTTATCTACTTCTTTTTGAGTAGCCTGATATGTAATGGAGTAACCATCGGGGTGGTACGCTCGATCTTCATCTTTAGGTACCATCAAAAAAATATTGTTTGGGTATTGAGCTACCGCTTCTTGAAAGGCCTTGCCGATGGTTTTTCCTTCTGCTGAAATCATTATTTCTCCAATAAATAAGACTATGTTCCGTTAAAAACCACTGCCTTTATTGCTTGCTATTACGTGAAAAACTTGCTCGAATTACAGCTAAATTTTTATGACACAAGCCCAACCAGACAAAGTGCTAATCTATTCAAGAATCAATTCACACACAAAACCGATAATGCCCATGACAACTTAAAAGTAAGAGTAGTTTTTTCACAATAGAGTCATTTTCAAACTAAAAGTTAATTCTACTACTGAAGTTATTCAAAAGTATAGTAATTGACCTTGAATTTTGAGATTTTGGTGGGGAAATGTTGATTACGAA
>Ga0207990_1000862_pt1 | contig 16766 bp, 20 predicted proteins | sample ETNtaG_8_FD_185780 | JGI IMG/M metagenome (GOLD analysis project Ga0207990, IMG submission 185780) | Marine microbial and viral communities from oxygen minimum zone, Eastern Pacific Ocean - ETNP201406SV75 (SPAdes) (version 2) | ecosystem: Environmental > Aquatic > Marine > Oceanic ...
AACCCCTCTAAAAATTAATAGAAAGATATACGAACGTCTCTGTTCTGAATGCTCACCCTTCATCGGATGAAAATGTCACTGGATTATACTACACTTATTTCTTCTAAAACACTATATTGCAATTTTAACTTAGTCAAAGTCCAAATTTCGTTTGATGTGTGAGGGAGGTTATATTAATGTATAACCAAGAGTAATGAGCCTCCTTCCGCACCTTTAAAGTTTGAATCATATTTTTAAAAACAATATTACATTTAAATTGTCAAATAAGTAATTAGGTATAATGCCTTTTTGTTTTTAAATTAATATTAGATTATTAAATAATATGTCAAAAAGTGATTACATAGAATTAGAGGGTGTAGTAAAAGAAAAATTACCTAACACAACTTTTAAGGTTGAGTTGGAGAATGGTCATAGCGTACTAGCACATATCTCTGGAAAGATTCGTAAGCACTATATACGCATATTACCTGGCGACAAGGTAACTGTTGAGATGACTCCTTACGACCTAACTAAAGGAAGAATTACTTTTAGACATAAATAAACCTAAGAATGCCAGTGTGGTGGAATTGGTAGACACGCCGGATTCAAAATCCGGTTCCTTCACGGGAGTGACGGTTCGAGCCCGTCCACTGGTACCAAATATGAATGAATATAAAATTCATATATATGATAAATATATACTTAAGTAAATCATATTTAATTTTTTTTATTTGGAAATTATAAAATGGATAACAATCTTTTAGGTGATTCGATAACTTTGACCGTATTTGGAATGGGCTTTGTTTTTTTATTCCTCGCACTTATGGTTGCTGTAACAAATATAATGTCGTTAATTGTTGATAAAATTCAACCTACAATTAATGTTCCTCCTCTAAATTCAGATCCTTCAAATGAAATTGATGACAAAACAAGAGCAATTATTGAAGCAGCAATAAAGATGCATACACAGAGATAAGATATGTCTGATAAAGAAAATAATAACAAACCCGTACAAATTACTGAGCTAGTTTTAAGAGATGGACATCAGTCACTATTTGCAACCCGTATGCGAATTGATGACATGTTGCCTATCGCAGAAAAACTTGATCAGATAGGCTATTGGTCGATGGAATCATGGGGTGGTGCTACATTTGATGCCTGTATTCGTTTTCTGGGGGAGGATCCTTGGGAGAGGATTCGTGAGATAAAAAAAGTTATGCCCAATACTCCTCAACAAATGTTATTAAGGGCGCAAAATTTATTGGGATACCGTCATTACAGTGATGATGTAGTTAGAAGGTTTGTAGATCGTTGTGCAGATAATGGTGTTGGGGTTTTGAGGATATTCGACGCTATGAATGATACGCGTAATCTTAAAACTGCCATTGATCAGACAGTTAAAGTTGGTCAGCACGCTCAAGGCACAATTTCATACACAGTAAGTCCAGTTCATACTACTGAATTATGGATTGATATGGCTAAAAAAATTGAAGATATGGGTGCCCATTCTCTTTGTATTAAGGATATGGCTGGGTTATTGCAACCATATGTAGCCTATGATTTAGTTAAAAAATTAAAAAAAGCGATTGATATACCAATTCAGCTCCATGCACATGCTACAACTGGTCTTTCAACAGCATGTATTATTAAAGCAGTTGAGGCTGGAATAGACCGTGTTGATACATGCATTGGATCTATGAGTATGACTTATAGTCATTCAGCTACTAATTCAGTTGTCTCTATTTTAGAGCATGGTTCTCGAAAAACTGGCCTGGACCTAGAAAAACTAGAAGAGATTGATCAATACTTTAAGCCTGTTAGAGCTAAGTATTCTAAATTTGAAGGATCCCTTAAGGGTGTAGATTCTCGTATTTTACTATCGCAAGTTCCTGGTGGTATGTTGACAAATATGGAAAGTCAATTAAAAGAACAGAATGCACTTGATAAAATGGATGATGTATTATTAGAAATTCCCCGAGTTCGAAAAGATTTAGGGTACATTCCTCTTGTAACGCCGACTTCTCAAATTGTTGGTACTCAATCCGTACTTAATATTCTAACTGGAGAGCGATATAAAACGATTACTAGAGAGGCTGCTGGAATCCTTAAAGGTGAATATGGTGCTGCACCAGCACCTGTAAATAAGGAACTTCAAGTGCGGGTTTTAGAAGGATCAGAAGCTATTACATGTCGTCCTGCGGATAATATTGAACCTGAGTTGGAGATTCTAGAATCTGAGTTTGATAAAATCGTTTTGGAGAAAAATATAAGGGTTGCTGATGAAAAAATTGATGATTTACTGACTTATGCACTTTTTCCGCAAGTGGGTATTCAATTTTTAGAGAATAGAGATAATCCAGACTTCTTTGAGCCTACTCCAAAAGAAGAAATAAACTTACCATCTAACGAAAAAAATGAAGGTGTTTATACCGTTTCATTTAAAGGGCAATCTTATACTGTTAGTGTATCAGATGGAGGAACAATAACTTCCATGGGTACTTCATCAGATGAATCTTCATCAGATTCTGGAGATTCTCAAGAAGAGTCAAATACACCTTTAGCGAATGGAAAAGAAGACGTTTCTGCTCCACTATCTGGAACTATTTGGAAAATCCTAGTTAGCCCTAATCAGGCTGTTAAAAAAGGTGATACTTTAGTAATTTTAGAGGCTATGAAAATGGAAACTGAAATCAAAGCAACTCGATCTGGAGTTGTTTTGAATGTTAGCGTAAAAGAGAGTGATTCAGTAACTGTCGGTCAACTCATACTTTCTTTAGGTTAGTTATGGAGTCTTTAAAGTTACTTTGGGTTAATACTGGTTTATATCAAATGGAATGGGGCCAAGGGCTAATGCTGTTAGTTGGTATTCTGTTAATATATCTGGCTATTGTAAAAAAATTCGAGCCACTTCTTCTCTTGCCTATCGGTTTTGGTGCACTTCTTAGTAATATTCCAGGGGCTAATTTAGCCATTGATGGTGGTATTCTGCATCTTTTTTATGTGGTCGGTATCGAGTCTGGCGCTTTCCCGCTAATCATTTTTATGGGCGTCGGTGCGTTAACAGATTTTGGCCCCCTTCTTGCAAATCCAAAAACTCTTTTGCTTGGTGCAGCTGCACAGTTTGGAATTTTTGCGACATTGCTAGGTGCAATTGGCCTGTCAGTAATTGGAGTATTTGACTTTAGCTTAAAGCAGGCTGCTGCAATTGGTATTATTGGAGGTGCAGATGGTCCAACCTCAATCTATGTTGCCTCAATTCTTGCGCCAGAGTTATTAGGTGCGATCGCTGTAGCTTCTTATTCTTATATGGCATTAGTTCCACTTATTCAGCCTCCTATTATGAGAGCAATGACTTCAGAGAAAGAAAGAAAGATTAAGATGGTTCAATTACGTGAAGTCTCCAAAATGGAAAAAATTGTTTTCCCAATTATATTGTTATTGCTTGTAGCGCTTTTACTTCCTGCAGCGGCACCATTGATAGGTATGTTTGCTTTCGGTAACTTAATGAAAGAGTCTGGTGTTGTAGATCGTCTTAGTGATACAACGCAGAATGCTTTAATTAATATAGTAACTATTTTTCTTGGTTTGGCTGTTGGATCAAAGTTAATGGCAGATAAATTTCTTCAGCTAGATACATTAGGCATATTATTACTAGGTTTAATTGCTTTTTCAATTGGAACAATGTCTGGACTACTCATGGCAAAATTGATGAACGTATTTAGCAAAAATAAAATTAACCCGTTGATTGGTTCAGCAGGTGTTTCAGCAGTTCCGATGGCAGCTCGTGTCTCAAATAAGGTAGGGCTCGAGTCTGACTCAAATAACTTTTTATTGATGCATGCAATGGGCCCTAATGTAGCTGGTGTTATAGGTTCTGCAATTGCGGCTGGAATTATGATTCAATTTTTAGGATAGCCGACGATTCTAACTTTTAGTTGGTTATCTCTTAATCAATTAATTAGCTCTACTGAGGACTCAAAAGAACTTAAATAATCTTATATATCAACAAGCTTGCTATTACTTAATGTAAGCTTCCTGTTCATTTTATTGGCTATAGATAAATCATGAGTTACAATTACTAATGATGTAGTGTTATTTTCATTAAGCTCTAGGATTAACTCTAAAACATCTTTAGCATTCTTAGCATCAAGGTTTCCAGTAGGTTCATCTGCCAAAATACATGCCGGTTCAGTGACCATTGCTCTTGCAATTGCAACTCTCTGCCTTTCACCGCCAGAGAGTTCTGAGGGATTATGATTTAATCGATTGTCTAATCCTACTTTCGTCAATATTTTTTTAGAATTTAAAATTGCACTTTCTTTATTGTCTCCTCTAATAAGGAGTGGTAAGGCAACATTATAGATAGATGAAAAATCGTTAAGTAAGTGATGGAATTGGTAAACGAATCCAAAGTTGTTAGAGCGCAACTCTGTACGATCTTTTTCATTGAGCTTTGCTATGTTGGTGTTATTTATAAGTACATCACCTTCCGAAGGGCTATCTAGTCCTGCAATTAAGTTAAGCAGTGTTGATTTTCCACAACCCGATTGACCTAATATTGCAATTGAATCTCCTAGTTCGACTTCAAAATTTAAGTTATTTAAAACAGAAGTTTGATTGTTTCCGTCTATATATGAAAAACTAAGAGAACGACATTCTATTATATTACTCATGTCTTAGAACCTCTGAAATGTTAACTTTACCAGCTCGTCTTGCTGGGTAAATTGCTGCAATAATTACTAGCACAAAAGCACCTAGCATTATGCTAATTACATCACTCATTAGAATTTTTGAAGGAAAGCGATTAATATAAAAGACATCTTTCGGAAAAAATTGGAACCCAATAAGACTCTCAATTCCAGAGATAACTGATTCAATATTAAGAGCTAATATTATTCCAAGAATTGTTCCAACAGTTATGCCGATAAAACCAATACTGAGACCTTGATAAAAGAATATTCTTACAATTCTCTTAGGAGTCATCCCGATAGTTCTAAGAATTGCTATGTCTGATTTTTTGTCGGTAACTACCATAACCATCATAGATACAATATTAAAAGCAGCAACAGCAATAATCAAAGACAAAATGATCGCAATCATTTGTTTTTCAAGATTTAAAGCTCTAATAAAATTGCTTTTTTGTTGCATCCAATCAACGCCATAATAATTATTACCAAGTTGCTTAACTAAATTATTAGTAATCTTGTTAGCATCAAACAAGTCATCTACTTTAAGGCGAATTCCAGAGACTTGACCCTCTAAACTGAACAGATCTTGAGCGTCATAGAGGTGAATGAAGGCTAAATTATTGTTATATTCGTTTAAACCGGCATTAAATATTCCACCAACTGTATAGGTTTTTGATTTCGGAATTAATAAGCCAATTGAGTTTCGAGTTGGAGCTATTAATGTTAATGTATCTCCAATACCAGTGCCCATAAGTGTTGCTAATCCAACTCCAATTAAAATCGTTGACGAGTCTTGATTAAGGCTTATTTCGCCATACTTGATATCATCTAGTAATGAAGATGTCGTTGCTTCTAGGTCAACTATTATTCCTCTAACACTAACGCCTTGAGAGGCTTTTCTAGAGGTCATCAAAGCAAAATCTTCAACATAAGGGGAAGAGGCCACTATGCGGTCCTGAGAGTTTATTTTTTTTCTAAGCTCTTGCCAATTTTCAAGCGTATCATCACTTTCGGTTATGTATGAGTGAGATATAGTATTTAAAACTCGATTTGTTAATTCTTCATGAAAGCCATTCATAACTGACAACACTGTAATTAGCGACATAACGGCAAGAATTAGGCCTACCATAGAAACTCCAGAAATAAAGGAAACGAAGCCTTTTTTCCGGTTAGATCGTAAATATTGGTTAGAAATATGAAATTCAACACTCATGGTCGGAATATTTTGTCATAATTAATGTTTTAAAAGTGATTAAAGTTACCATAATGTCAAGTATTTTAAGTTCTGTTAATCATAATAAGTTAGGTTTCATTAACATTCTTCTACTTCCTTTATCATTAATCTTTTTTATCTTATCTAGCTTAAGGAGATGGCTTTATAGTGTAGGAATTATTAAGGTAAACCATTCATCAGTACCCGTTGTTGTTGTTGGAAATGTTACTGCAGGCGGCACTGGAAAAACACCAATCGTAATAGCAATTGTTAATTATTTTACTTCTCAAAATAAAAAAGTTGGGGTTGTTTCTAGGGGCTATGGTGGAGATTACACGCAAGAGTCATTAGAAGTCACCCACTTAAGTAATCCTAGAGAGTGTGGTGATGAACCTATCTTGATAGCGCAACATACAAATGCCAATGTTGTTGTCGCAAAAAAAAGAAGCAACGCGGTTAAGTTTTTAACTAAAAACTATAATTTAGACATAATTATTAGTGATGATGGTCTTCAACACTACTCAATGGGTCGTGACATTGAAATAGCAGTTGTTGAAGGCGTTAATCGTTTTGGAAATGGCCTATTTCTTCCATCAGGACCACTCAGAGAGTCAATAAGTAGACTTAAATCAGTTGATATAATCATTAATAATGGTTCTAGAGCAGACGGAGAAGTGTCGAGCCAACTTGAGGCTGAGTCTTATACAAACCTTCTGACAAGTGAAACTAACAAACTTGATTATTTTAAAAATACAAACTGCTATGCTGTTGCTGGAATTGGGGCTCCAGAAAATTTTTATAAAATGCTAGAAGACCAGGGTGCTAAATTAACTACAAAGTCATTCCCTGATCATCACCTATTTATTAAAGATGACCTCGTCTTTAAAGAAGATTATCCGATACTAATGACAGCAAAGGATTGTGTAAAATGTAAGCATTTTGCGACAAGTCAGATGTGGTACTTAAATGTTAGTGCAAAACTGAGTTTGGATTTTTATGAGCAATTGGAGTCTAAATTGTGATTGATGAAGATTTATTAAAGATGTTGGTTTGCCCAAAAAGTAAAGCACCCCTTAAACTTGTAGGTGATGAGTTAATCTGTGAAAAGAGTAAGTTAGCTTATCCAATTCAAGATGGTATCCCTGTTCTTCTTGTTGAAGAGGCTCGAAAAATGAATTCTGAAGATTAATGGATTTTTCCGTTATTATTCCTGCAAGGTATGCCTCAAGTCGTTTTCCAGCAAAGCTCTTAGAGGACATTAATGGTAAATCTCTTATTGAGCATACTTACTTAAATGCTCTTAAGAGTAGTGCTAGACGAGTTATTATTGCAACGGATGATGAAAGAATAAGTAACGCAGCGAAAAATTTTGGTGCAGAAGTATGCATGACGAGCTCAAGTCACACATCTGGTACATCCAGACTCTTTGAAGTTGTTTCTGATCTTAATTTTGACGATGATGAGATTGTTGTTAATGTTCAAGGTGATGAGCCAATGCTCAATGCAGAAGTTATAAATCAAGTGGCTTTTAACCTAGTTGATAGTTGTATGGATGTGGCAACTTTGTGCGAAAAGATTGAAAGTGAGGAGTTGTACTTTGATCCAAATTGTGTCAAAGTTGTATATAATTCTGGCGGCAAAGCTTTGTACTTCTCAAGATCACCAATTCCTGCTTTTAGGAATGGCCTTGATATAGACCTAGATGTTTGTTTTCGACATGTTGGTTTATACGCCTACCGAGTAGGTTTTTTAAAAAAATATTTTCAGATGGAGAAATCGGATCTAGAGCTCTCTGAAAAATTGGAACAATTGACTATATTGAGTAATGGAATGGATATCCATGTGGAGATTGCTTGTGCTCCAACTGGTTATGGTATAGATACAGAAAGTGATCTAAAAAGAGCAAAAAAGGAAATGACAAAATGAATATTATTGATGGAAAACAGATTGCAAAAAATCTGAGAATAAAAATTGCAAATGAAGTTAAAACACTTAAACGACCGCCAGGCCTAGCTGTAATATTAGTTGGTGAAGATCCTGCATCTGCTGTCTACGTTCGCAATAAGGAACTTGCATGTAAGGAGGCTGGTTTCTTTTCAGATAAAATTATTAAATCAGAAAACACGACAGAAGAGCAACTTTTAGAAGAAGTAGAGCGTCTAAATAATAATCCACATATAGATGGTATTTTGGTTCAGCTGCCTCTACCTAATCATATCAATGCCAATAAAGTTATTGAACATATTTCGCCTTTAAAGGATGTTGATGGTTTTCATAGTGAAAATATTGGAAAATTAATGCAAAATAAATCTCATTTACGACCATGTACACCAAAAGGTGTTATGACTATTTTGTCTTCAATTGACTGTAAAGTAATAGGTATGAATTGTGTTGTCGTTGGAGCTTCTAATATTGTTGGGAGGCCAATGGCAATGGAACTTCTCAATGCCCGTGGTACTGTAACTATTTGTAACAGTAAAACAAAAGATCTTGCTGGTGTAGTTAGTCGGGCAGATATTGTTGTCGTTGGGGTTGGTATCCCTGAGATGGTTAAAGGTGACTGGGTTAAAGATGGGGCAATTGTTATAGATGTTGGGATTAATCGTTTAGAAGATGGAAGATTAGTTGGTGATGTTGATTTTGATGCTATTAAAGAAAAAGCTGGAGCTATAACACCTGTTCCTGGAGGGGTTGGGCCAATGACTATTGCCAGTCTATTGGAAAATACCTTAATAGCTTATAAGCAAAACCTATGAGAACTTTTTTAAAATTATTGCGAGAGAGTTCCGGGAGACTGATTATTTTAATTGATTGGATCTTTAGACCTTCAATAATTAAAAGAAGTGATGAAGACCAATCTAAAGTCAATCAACAAACAAAAGTTTTAAAACTTTATCAGTTTTATGCTTGTCCTTTCTGCGTGAAAGCACGTAGAACAATCAAGCGCTTAAATCTTCAAATTGAGACTCGAAATGCTCAAGAGGGTGAGTATAGAACAGAGCTTGAAATAAATGGTGGTAAGATTTTGGTCCCTTGCTTAAAGGTGGAATATGCAGGCGAAGTGAGCTGGATTTATGAGTCCAATGATATTATTAAATATTTAGAAGAGCGTTTTTTATAATTTCTATGTGTTGTATTAAAAAATGTTATATATACATGGTGGAAACAAAGATCAGGTAAGACTTTCAAAGCAGTTGTTCAACTTCTGTAGTAATGGGTTGTTTTCTAAAACTGATAACCCAACAATTGATTTAACCATTCAAAAAGTCGACGAAGCTTTAGCTTGGACAGATTATGAAGGTGATGGTAAATTTTTTATTGAGATTGAAGAGTCTTTAGATACTCGAAAATTTATTGTTACTTTGTGTCATGAGATGATTCACGTTTGTCAATTCTTGGCAGGCGTAGAAGTGAGTGAGTTGTCTGCTTACCATCATGAAGAAAAACTTGCAGAACAGTTTTTTGATGAAGAATTAGCTGGTAAATTTGAAGAAAACAATCTCGATATAAATGAAGATTAATCTCAGCTTAGGGCATAAAGTCTTTTAGACTTTCCAAGCTTTTTTTTAATTCATCATTTGAATTAGAAGTTATTGTTATATGGCCAAGCTTCCTTCGCTCACGTTCAGCCTTATTGTAAAGATGGAGGTGAGCATTTTTGGTTTCAAGAACCTTTTCTAAATCCCCATAGTCTCCAATTATATTAATCATAGCACTATATTTATTGGTACAAGATGTATCACCTAGAGGCGCCTTTGTTATTGCTCTAATATGATTTTCAAATTGCGAAGTTCGAGCACCCTCGATAGTCCAATGTCCAGAATTATGAACTCTTGGAGCCATCTCATTAACTATAAGGTTATCCTCAGTTTCAAAAAGTTCGATAGTCAAAACTCCAACATGATTAATCTCCTTAAGAATTAAGCTCATATAATCCTCTGCCTTTTTTTGGAGTGTTTTGTTAATATTATTAGCTGGAGCTATAGTTAGTCTGAGAATGCCTTCATAATGAGAATTCTCAACTAAGGGGTAATACTCAAGATTACCATCTACTCCTCTTACTGCTATCAAAGAGAGCTCTCTTTTAAACTTTACAAATCCCTCCAGAATAGATTCAGATCCAGACATGCTTTTCCACGCTTCTAGGAGTTGTGATTCTGAATTAATTAAAAACTGTCCTTTACCATCATAACCATCAGTAGCTGTTTTTAGGATTGCTGGCAGACCGATTTTGTAAACTGCACTTTTCAAATCATCTAAAGTATTGATCATTTCATAAGGTGCGCACGGTATGTTTAGCTTATCAAAAAGTGCTTTTTCCCTTCTGCGATGTTGAGAGATATATAATGACTTTTCACTAGGGTAAACTCCTGTGTTTAGACTGATCTCATTAACAATACTGATATCAGTATTTTCGCTTTCATAAGTCACTACATCTGAACTATCAGCAAAGCTTTTAATAATGTTAGGATCGTCATTTTGAATGAATGTTTTACCAAGCAGAGAAGAAGGATCTTCTTCAGATAATGCTAAAAATCTCATTTCGTGGCCTAAAGGGTAGGCAGATAGTGCGAGCATTCTCCCTAATTGACCTGAACCAAGAACGCCAATTTTCATAGATTAATTATCAGGATTAGGATTATTGAGAACGCTTTGAGTTTGATCTGAGCGAAATTTAGCCACTTTTTGTCTTACTATTTCATTGTGGTTGCCAACAATTTGTGCCGCTAAAATCCCTGCATTTTTTGCACCTGCTTCGCCAATAGCTAAGGTGCCTACAGGAATCCCTCCTGGCATTTGCACGATGGATAGAAGAGAATCTTGACCACTTAAAGCTTTTGATTTAACTGGAACTCCAAGAACTGGCACAATAGTTTTTGATGCAACCATTCCTGGTAAATGAGCAGAACCCCCTGCACCAGCAATTATTACCTCTAGACCTCGCTCTTGAGCCGTTTCAGCATATTCAAACATTAGGTCAGGTGTGCGATGAGCAGAGACAACCTTAACTTCATATGGCACGCCAAATTCTTCTAACATGTCTACGGCATTCTTCATTGTGGGCCAGTCTGACTGTGAACCCATAATAACGCCAACTAATGCACTCATTAATAAGTTTTGTGAGGAGATTAAACAAATTATACCAAAACAACATGGTTCTTAGACTCCAAACTAAGTCCTCAATAACAGTTATGGTAATTTAAAAGTATTTTCTAAAAAAGGCAGGTGGCCTGAGCGTAATAAATAAGTTTTAGTTTCATTTTCTATATACCAATCTTTAATTTTTACTGGAACTAAAGTATCTAGAGATCCTAGAATAGCAGTTTTAGGGATTTTAATTTCTTTATATAAATCCTGTAAATCAGAATTAATTAATATATTTAGTCCAGTATTCAGAGCGCTATCGGTTGCGGGATATTTTTGTATTGCTTTGTATAGCTCTTTTATTTGGGATTTATCTTTGCTTTGAAGGCTAACAAATCGCTTAAGTGATCTAGTTCCATCAGTTTTCAAGTTGACGGCAAATTGATGAAAAACCTCACTTTTGATTCCATATTTCCAATTGTTATTATTGACTATACATGGTGTAGAAGCTACAAGAATTAGTTCTTTGAGTTGAATTTTACTTGCTATATATATTGAAAGAAGGCCTCCCAAAGACCAACCAAGTAAAGTAGAGTTTTCAGGTATGAGTTTTATTAATTCATCGCCCCAGCTTTCTATATCACCATCAACATCTTCACTTCTTCCATGACCTGGGAGATCAATAACTGTAATACGATAGTTTGCTTTGTTTTTTTCTACTAATCCTTGAAGAATATCACTACTATAACCCCATCCATGCAAGATTACTAAATTTGGGCCATTGCCTGTTATCTTATGCCATAACATCTTTAACTTTTTCTAGGAGTAATTCAATTTGCTGAAAATTATGATCTGCAGATAGTGTAAAGCGCAGTCGAGCTGTATTAGGCGCTACGGTTGGTGGGCGAATCGCACTGACAAAAAATCCATCCTCAAAGAGCTTTTGACTTAATTTTAAAGCTTTAGAGCTAGAGCCAATAACAAGTGGTTGAATTGCGCTCTCAGAGATTGAAAATTTTAACCCCAGTTTGCTCGCAAATTTTTTAAAGTAATTAATGTTATTAAATAGCTTTTCGTTTTGTTCACCTTTTTGAATCAGCTCTAAGCTTTTAAGAGTTGCTTCACATAAGCATGATGGAATAGCTGTGGTATAAATATAAGGCCTTGATTTTTGTATTAAGAATTCTATAAAATCTTCGTCTCCAGCAACAAAAGCACCCATCACTCCTGCAGCCTTTCCTAAGGTCGCCATATAGATGGAATGTTTAGGGATATTTGGCTCAAAAATACCAAAGCCATGAGCATCATCTTGCATTAAAAGAGACTCAGACTTATTTAAAATTTTATTTATAGCCTCTATATCTGCTCTGTCGCCATCCATACTAAATACGCTATCAGTTACAACTAAACCATTTCCACTTTGTTTTTGGAGTTTGTTCTTAAGCGAACCAAGATTATTATGGAGATATCTCTGAATAGGCAGACCAATCAATCTATTTCCGTCAATCAATGATGCATGATTGAGTTTGTCTTGAAGTGACCAGTTAATTTCATCCTTCAGTGCAGAAAAGATACCAAGGTTTGCGCTATAACCAGATGAAAATAGTAGAGCTCTTTGTTGGCCAGTATGATTTGCTAAGGCCTCTTCAAGTCTGTGATGTGACTCTGAGTGACCGCTAACTAAATGTGAAGCTCCTGAACCAACACCATAGAGATCAACGCCTTTAATTAATGCTTCTTTAATTTGAGGGTGATTGGCTAATGATAAATAATCATTAGAGCAAAAATTTACAATTTTCTTGCCATCAATTTTCATTTCAGTGCTCTGGGCACTATTAGCGATTCTTCTTAAACGCAATAAGTGATTTTGCTCAATATCACTTATTTTTTTTGAGAAGTTCATGGCATTAAAATAGTAAAGCTATATTAAATTTTCCATAGGTGATGATGCACTAGCATAGGCTTTCTTCATCATTCTACCTGCAAGGTAAGATTCACGTCCGGCTATAACAGCATACTTCATTGCGCTTGCCATTAATAGTGGATTATTTGCATTGGCAATTGCAGAATTCATAAGTACGCCATCGCATCCAAGTTCCATGGCTTTAGCGGCGTCACTTGCGCAACCAATGCCAGCATCAACTAGGACAGGAACATTAGCTTGATCTTTAATTAATTTAATGTTGAAAGGGTTTGCGATACCCTGACCTGAACCGATAAGAGAAGCTAAAGGCATAATTGCACAGCAACCAATAGCCTCAAGTTCTTTTGCCACTATAGGGTCATCTGAAGTATAAACCATCACATCAAATCCTTCTTTTATTAGTGTTTTAGCAGCGTCAAGGGTTTCAACTATATTAGGATAAAGCGTTTTTTCATCGCCCAGCACTTCTAACTTAACTAAGTTGTGACCATCTAATAGCTCTCTAGCTAGAAGGCATGTTCTGACAGCATCTTTTGAGTTATAGCAGCCAGCAGTGTTTGGAAGAATGGTGTATTTTTCTGGCGAAATCACATCAAGAAGACTTTCCTCGTTTGGATTTTGACCTATGTTAGTTCGGCGAATTGCTACGGTGATAATCTCAGAGCCTGATTTTTCTGTTGCCAATCTTGTTTCCTCGAGGTCTTTGTATTTTCCTGAACCAACAAGCAATCTAGAGCTAAAAGTTCTACCTGCAATTATAAATGGAGTGTCTTTTTTCATAGCATAATAAGATACCATGAGCGGCCATTGATATTACTAAATTGCTCAGTAATCTTTTCAAGTTTGAATGAATTATTTATATTGTTAATCCGGCTATCCGCTGAATGTCATTAATGGTTTTGGTTACTACCCGTGATATCGAAAAATCGGAAGGTACGCCAGAGTTAGCTTGAGATACAAAGTCATCGACCATTAGTTTATATTGATTACACGCAGGAAAACTCACTTTAGTGCCTTCTTGTAACCCTCCTTTCGACCAGTAAGCATGAGTTACCTCGGGTGGATTGACTGGTACATTGAGCTTTGCCCAGCCATTTGCACCTAAAACACTTAAAGATTGGCAAAGTGCTGCACTTCCTGAGACAGTAAAGTTTAGAATCGCGCCATTAGGCCACATTAAGACTGCATCCACTTGCTTCTCAACATCAAAATTGTTATTCATTATCGCGTTTGCTGAGATGACTTCAGGCATACCACTAAAAAGTAAACAGCCCGACAATATCGCATAGCACCCAATATCATATAGAGGTCCACCACCATCGTCAGCTCGATTACGGTAGTTTCCACTTGGTTGTTGTGGGTAACTAAAAACGAAATGAGCTGATTGAGGCTCTCCGATATCTAGATTTTGAAGCCAGTGCCACTGTGGATGGCTTCTGATCATGAATGCTTCATAAAAGTAGGAGTTATTTTCATTGGCTACAGACTCTAGTTGTAATAATTCTTCAATAGTAAGTGCGACAGGCTTTTCACAGAGCACATGTTTTCCTGACTGAAGTGCTTTAATGGAATAGGGGACATGAAGGTGATTTGGGAGTGGATTATAAATCGCATCGATAGATGACTCTGATAGAAGACTTTCATAATCAGTTTCAATGACGCCTTTATAAATAGATGGTAAGGGCTCTTTGCCTGGGTTTCTTCTTCCAATATGGGTGACCTCATGACCTGCGTCTAGAATTGCTGGAACAAGCCATTCACGAGCAATTTTTGCTTCACCTAAAATTCCAAATTTCATTTAAACCTTATATTTAATTTTTATTGAAGAGATAATAATACTTGTTATTATTATGTGATTTTTAGAATAATATTACAAATCGTATAAACATGTAAAATTAACGTTATAAAAGAAACTTGTTACAAGGAATTACGATGCCTCTAAATGCAATTAATCACCCTTTAATAGCTCATAAACTTGCCTTACTTAGGCAAAATGGAATAAGTACAAAGCACTTTCGTGAATTAGCTAATGAAGTTGCAAGTCTATTAACTTATGAGGCTACTCGGAATTTACCACTGGAAAATCGTGAAATTAATGGCTGGCAAGGTGAGCCGATAAAAACTCAAATGCTTTCTGGGAAAAAACTTTCGATTATTCCTATTTTGCGAGCAGGTTTGGGGATGCTTGATGGTGTATTGACACTGGTACCCAATGCTAAAGTCAGTGTCGTTGGGCTTTATAGGGATGAGGAAACTTTAAATCCAGTTGCATACTTTGACAAAATTATTACAGACATCGACCAAAGAACTGCCTTAATTATTGACCCTATGTTGGCAACTGGAGGAACGTTGCTCGCTACAATTGACCTTTTAAAACAAAAAGGATGTAAAAAAATTATTGGTTTATTTTTAGTTGCTTCTCCTGAAGGTTTAGAAAGAGTAACTAAGTTACATCCAGATGTCGATCTTTTTATTGCTGCTATAGATGACTGTTTAAATGAGCAGGGTTATATTCTTCCAGGTTTGGGAGATGCTGGTGATAAGATTTTTGGAACTAAGTAAGTAGCCTTGGAAGAAGATATTTTCCCTCAAGGATCTGCCTGGATGAATGGAGAGTTCATCCAACTATCGGAAGCTCGAATACCAATTCTAGACTGGGGATTTTTAAGGTCTGATGCAACTTATGATGTTGTACATGTTTGGAAAGGTCGTTTTTTTCGTCTAGATAAACACATTGACCGATTTTTTCAATCAGCAGAAAAATTAAGAATGCCATGTGCAGTAAGTAGGGTTAAGCTTAAAAAGATACTTGCTGGTTGTGTTGATCGTTCTGGTTTAGATGATGCTTACGTTGAGATGATTCAAACTAGAGGAATGTCCCCTAATTTTGAAAGAGACCCACGCAAATCTGAGCCCCATTTTATTGCATTTGCAGTTCCTTTCGGATGGATCCTAAGGCCTGAGGAGTTTGAAAAAGGCCTAGATGTTTTAGTGAGCAATAGAAGGCGAATATCGCCTGACTCTATTGACTCAAGGATTAAAAATTATCATTGGTTAGACTTAGTAAGTGGAATGTATGAAGCTTACGATTATGGTCATGACACAGTAATACTTATTGATGAAGAAAATAATATTTCAGAGGGTCCTGGCTTTAATATTTTCTGCGTTGATGAGACAGGTCTCAATTCTCCAAATAAGGGTGTTTTAGAAGGAATTACTAGACAAACAGTTCTAGATTTAGCTAAAGAATTAAACTTACCATTTCAACTAAGCTCAATATCATTAGAAAAACTTAAAAGCTCAAATGAAGTCTTTGCAACTTCAACTGCTGGAGGAATAATGCCTATTACAAAAATAAATGGACAACTAATAGGACAAGGTGCTCCTGGTGAAATAACAAGGAAGCTGCATAAAGCTTATTGGGGTAAGCATAGCGACCCCTCTTGGAGTGTATCTAAAGAAGATTTACTGAAGCAGAGTTAGGTAATAGAGGCTAAATAAAATGAGTGGCGGAGAGAGAGGGATTCGAACCCTCGAAAGGAGTTAAAGCCTTTACTCCCTTAGCAGGGGAGCGCCTTCAGCCACTCGGCCATCTCTCCGAAGAAGGAATATTATACTGGAATTATTTTAGATGAATATTTTAGTAATCAGGGTTTAATAAAATATTATTCAATAATTTCAAAATCATGAGTAATGGTTGCAGTTTTACCTAGCATAATTGATGCTGAACAGTACTTTTCAGCTGAAAGCGTGATTGCTTTATTAACCTTCTTTGAATCAAGATCTTTACCTTTAACAATAAAGTGAACGTGAATATTGGTAAAAACTTTTGGGTATTCATCAGCACGATCTGCACTAACTTTGGTTTCACAATACA
>Ga0207990_1000863_pt1 | contig 16760 bp, 16 predicted proteins | sample ETNtaG_8_FD_185780 | JGI IMG/M metagenome (GOLD analysis project Ga0207990, IMG submission 185780) | Marine microbial and viral communities from oxygen minimum zone, Eastern Pacific Ocean - ETNP201406SV75 (SPAdes) (version 2) | ecosystem: Environmental > Aquatic > Marine > Oceanic ...
AGATAATGATGGAGATGGAAAAATAGATGAAAATATTGACGAAGGCATTGATGAAGCTTCAGAAGACAATCGCTATACTGTGAATGAATTGGGTGCTTATTACCAGGTTAATTGGAAACTAAATAAAAAGTGGGAATTTATCCAGGCTACTCGGTATGATATCCATGACCGACTTACCAATATGATTGAATTCAATAATCAGGGTTTTGGCATGGGTTACAGCCCTTTCGATTGGAGATTTGATTTTGACCAAAAAGAAGGCATCCAGCTTTCGCCCAAAATCGGACTCGTATATCGACCAAAACAAAATCAAAATTTCCGTCTCACTTGGGCTACAGCATTCAATACACCATCCAACCAGGCCCTTTTTCTTGATATTTTTGTAACACGTGTGTCTGTTTTTAAGGTATATGCCCGAGGTGCGGATGGTGGTTATGTTTTCCCGCGAGATTCTCTTGGAAATCCATATTACTACAAACCTTATGAAGGGAAATATGAACCAGTGGATACCAGTGAAAGTATTTTTTTCTATCCATCAACTGATCCAAAAATTCCTGGATTCTTCGGACAAAATGTGACAGACCTTCCAGAGATTCAAGCTGAGACTGTAAGATCCTGGGAATTAGGATATAAAGGCAGGCTAAATCAACGAATGTTTGGAACTCTAGACCTTTATACAAGCCATTACAGTAGTTTCGTGAGTCCAGTGACATTTATCACACCTATTGTTATTGATAAATCGGTTTTAGAAACAGATTACAATGGTGATAGTCTTATGAATACCATGAATGATCTTGAAAACAATAATATTATTGATCGAGATGATTATGATGAAGCATTTAACCATTGGTCAAGTAATATTCAAGGTGTAATAGCTATGGATACAATTCCCGGCTATACGCCGCCTGTAGTGGTTGGTTATATTAATTATGGAGAAGTGGATATGTGGGGATTGGATGCGAGCCTTACAACGATTATAAATCTTGAAATGTCGCTAGATCTTACATATTCTCATTTGGGTATGACGGAATTTTTTAACCCCATTACCAAAGCTAAAGACCCAGTTAATGCGCCTCGACATAAGGCTGGAATGAAATTACAATTCAATCCGAGGCGGTATCCATTTACAGCAGCTCTGAATGCGCGTTATGTGGATGGATTTAAATGGTCTTCTGGAATTTATTTTGGTGATATTAAGCCGTATACAATTTTTGATCTGCATTTTGGATATCATATCAATCAATATGTGAAAGCAAATTTCACCATTTCAAATGTATTAGATCACAACCATACTGAGATTGTTGGTGGACCATCATTAGGACGTGTGATTCTTTTGAGGCTCCAAACAAAATTCTAATGTGGAAAAGCCCTCCGCAGAAAACGAAGGGCTTTTTTTATGAAACAAGAGCAGGATAACTCAAGCCCTGGAAATCGGGGGAACTGCCAGACCTTTCTTACATTATCCTGCTATTAAATCTGATATGTAAATTAGGTGGTGTCCTTAGTTCCGTCAAGCAAATTCTAAAATTTCAATCATTATTTAATACATAATTCAATGTTTCATCTTTTCAAAGCACTAGATCTAAAGATCTTTTTTTTGATCAATCAAACCTTATCAAATCCCATATTTGATTCTTTTATGCCCCTAATAACAAATAAGAATAACTGGATCCTTATTATTATAATTTTGTTATTCTATTTGGCTATTATGAATGGGAGACGTGGACAAATCGCATTCGTAATTTTAATTGTGGTAGTTGGGCTCACAGATTCTTTTTCAACTTTTATTTTGAAACCCTATTTTGGGAGAATTCGCCCATCTCATGACATCTATGAATACATTAATCTGCTTGTCGCAAAAGGGGGGAAATGGAGCATGCCTTCAAATCATGCTGCCAACATATCTGCAATTGCTGTTGTTTTATCTTATTTCTATGATAAGATGAAAATACCCTTATACTCCTTGGCTATCATCATTGCATTTTCCCGGGTATATGTGGGTGTACATTATCCGGCAGATGTATTGCTTGGCGGACTTATTGGTTATGGAATGGCATGGTCGATTCTCACTCTGTGGGTAATTTTAAAAATGAGAGAATTAAAGCGCGGCCAAACCTGGGTTTGGTATGAAGGAGATTTACAAAATAAATAGATTAATTTGGCAGAGCATCTTTGGGTGGTTTTACGCCAAAAGATGAAAAACCCTCATCACGGCTTGGCATTTTGATTTCACCATGCTTGACTTCAAATTTTTTAATATTATCATTTAGTGCACCTAGAAATGCTTTTGCATGCTGGGGTGCCATGATAATCCTGGAATGGACTTTGGCTTTAGGTACACCGGGAAGAATCCGAGTAAAGTCTAAAACGAATTCTGCCGGAGAATGGGTGACCACTACAAAGTTGGCATATTCACCTGAGCTGACTTTTTCATCCAATTCAATATTAATCTGCTGAATATTTTTTTTTTCTTTATCCATTATAACACCTATGCTTTCTTTTTTAATGAAGTATCTCGTTCGTTAAATTCTTCCCAGTCATCGTTAATACCATCAAATTCCGTATAATCTTTGATCCCTTCATTTTCCTCTACATTTTTTGGATGAAGTTCATTCTCATAAATATTATAAACGTCTTTTTTCTTTTCGTACTCACTGGGGTCGCCTTCCTCCTTCTTGGTTTGATCCAAGTCATCTATATCATCACTATACACCTGTGAATCAAAGAAATCCAAATTTTCCACAATACCATTCGCCATTAGAAATTCAAGAAAATCAAGATATTTTCTATTTTTCAGATCAACGCTGCAATTGGGACATTTTAAAGAATCTTTAAGGTCTATCTCATCAATTGTATTTTCGCAAACAGGACATATTAAGCCTTCAAGCATTTGTTTTCCCTTCTAAAATCGGCGGATAATATAATTGAGTGCGCCACCATCGGCAAGACTATTACCGAGATAAATATCTGAAATCCATTATTTTTTTTCTCCCTTTGAAAAATTAAAATTAAGGCAATTTTTCAATATTTTTTTCTGTTGAATGGAGATTATTGAAGTTTATATATTTTATTTCCCGTGAGCACAAAATATAAAGGATGAGATATGCCGTTTAGAAAAAGTGCTAGCCGAGATATTATACCCAATTAAAGTCCTAATATTCGTTCGATGGTTTCATAATTCGTTTCTAAAAACCCCGTGGTTGACCGTTGGATGACCAATGTATAGAGTTTGTCTGACAAAGGAGATTGAAAACCAATTTTAACAGGTATATCCAATTCCAGTGACAAAAGCGATAAGGTTTGTTCATCAGATTGGTTTAGATCTACCATGGCGTCATACTGAATTGATTTTATACGATCCAGAACTGATTCTGATACAATGGCACCAAGCCAATTCATATCATCGTTGGAAAATGAAATAATATAAGGTTTTAATTGATCCGAATAATATTGAATCCCCTCTTGATGTACCACATATCTGACTTGTAGGGTATCATCTACAAAGTCTCTTTTTACAAAATGTGATGCAATCTGAGCATGCTCCTTTTCGGCGGGAAGTAAAAATAATATTTTGGATGCACCTCGACCCTTTTTCCCAATTTTTATTACATGTTCATGATTATACTTTCTTCGCAATAAAGAATACCACCAAAAAAGAAATTGAGTTCGCCATGGGATTTTCATGTGGCTAATATAAGGAGAGTAATAGGTCGTTAAAACTGCTGTTATGTGGTTATAATTATCGGATAAATTCATGGATAACATGAATTGAATTTTTCAATTTTCCATTTAAAAATTATATGTCATTAAATAAAAAATTATTATGGGGCGGCCTGGGATGGGTCATGGGCGGACCCATTGGTGCGATTCTTGGATACGCAATTGCATCCATGAGCGGTGACCAATCTACACAATGGACAGGGTCCACTCGAAGAGGCTCATCCTATTCCCAGACTAAATCTGCTGATTTTGTGGTTGCCATCCTGGTGTTATTCGCTAAGATAATGAAGGCCGATGGACAGCTCTTGAAATCTGAACTGGATTATGTAAAAAGATTTTTAAAGCAGCAATTTGGTGTTCAGCAAACCAAAGAGTTCATGACCCTATTTAAAGATATCCTGGAACAAGAATACCCGTTGAAAGATGTATGTCGCCAAATTCAACGTTCAATGGATCATCCCAGCCGATTAGAATTGATTCACGTTCTTTTTGGATTGTCCGCTGCAGATGGGCATGTTCATCCCGATGAAGTTCGTGTAATTCAAACCATTGCTAATTATTTAAATATCAATGCCCGGGATTACGAATCCATCAAAGCTATGTTTGCTAAAGATGAGGCCGCACATTATAAAATTCTCGAGATTGAAAAAACTACTTCTGACAAAGATGTGAAAAAAGCGTATCGGAAAATGGCCAACAAATACCATCCCGATAAAGTGATGCATCTTGGCGAAGAAATGCAGAATTTAGCCGAAGAAAAATTCAAAGCTGTGAATGATGCCTATCATCAAATAAAAAAAGATAGAGGCATGTCATGAATCATGAAAAACCAGGTCAATTTCCATATACCCGAGGAATTTATGAAGAAATGTATAACCACCGACTCTGGACAATGCGCCAGTATGCCGGATTTACAACAGCAGAAGAATCAAACAAACGATACAGATACCTTTTAAAAAATGGCGTTATGGGATTATCTATAGCTTTTGATCTTCCCACACAGATTGGATATGATTCGGATCATCCCATGTCCTTGGGAGAAGTAGGGAAAGTAGGTGTTCCCATCTCCAGTCTACAAAATATGGAAACACTTTTTCATGATATTCCTTTAGACCAAGTATCCACATCCATGACCATCAATGCTACTGCACCCGTTCTTCTAGCTTTATACATTGCAATGGCAGAAAAACAAGGCGTACCTGCGGATAAACTTCAAGGAACAATCCAAAATGATATCTTGAAAGAATACGTGGCTCGAGGCACCTATATTTATCCCCCAATAAAATCCATGCGTTTGGTCACAGATATTTTTGAATTTTGCGCGAGCCATGCACCAAATTGGAACACCATTTCCATTTCGGGATATCACATCCGAGAAGCTGGAAGTACGGTTGAACAGGAATTGGCATTTACCTTTGCCAATGGTATTGCCTATGTTCAAGCGGCCATCGATAAAGGTCTTGATCCTAACCAGTTTGGATCTCGAATTTCCTTCTTCTTTAATTCTCATAATGGTTTTTTGGAAGAAGTTGCCAAATTCAGAGCAGCTAGAAAATTATGGGCGACCATTATGAAAAATCGCTTTGGTGTCACTAATGAAAAAGCACTTATGTGCAGATTTCACGTCCAGACAGGTGGTTCCACACTCACAGCTGTACAAATTGATAATAATGTTGTCAGGACCACCATTCAGGCTCTGTCTGCTATTCTTGGCGGTACACAATCTCTCCATACCAACAGCAAGGACGAAGCATTGGCATTACCAACAGATGATGCAGTAAAACTAGCATTAAGAACGCAACAAATTATTGCCTATGAAAGTGGAATCAAAAACTACCCCGACCCTTTTGGTGGAAGTTATGTTGTGGAAGAGATGACAGATAACTTAGTGATAGAGGCAACGAAGATTATTGAAACGATTGATCAAATAGGCGGCTCCGTTTCTGGAATCGAGAGTGGTTGGATCCAGGATGAGATTTCACGCAGTGCTTACGAATACCAGAAAAATATTGATACAAAAAAACAGATTATTGTAGGCATAAACAAATACCAAGATCTAAACGAAATTGATCCTGAATTATTGGAAATTGACCCTGAAAAAATTCATGCCCAAATTGAGTCTGTCACGACTCTGAAATCGTCTCGAAATAACGATCAAGTGACTCAACAATTAAACCGACTCAAAATGGTTGCAGAATCCGATGAAAATGTAATGCCTTATATCATTGATTGTGTGAAAAATGACTGTACGCTGGGAGAAATTTCGGACTCATTTCGATCAGTTTTTGGAGAATACCATCCACATTAATTACCGGTGACACGAGCGGCTTCAATTATATCAACATTGCTTCATCCTATGATGGTTGCACCCATCACATTTGGTTTACTTATTTATACTGGGACTTCAATTCCTAAAAATCCGCATCTTACTTTTTTCATAGCATTTTTCTTTTCTACATTGCTAGCCATTGCTACTGTCATTTATTTAAAAAAGCAGGGCATTGTTAGCGATGTGGATGTTTCCATTCGTGAACAACGAGTTCAACCGCTGGTATATGGAACAATTTATTGTGGAGTGGGATTTCTCCTTTTAAAATATTTGAACGCATCGCATCTTGTCCAGGGCCTTATGTTTTGTTATGCTATTAATACAGCGATTGTGTGGTTTATTACACGAGAATGGAAAATATCTATTCATGCCATAGGGCTGAGTGGACCTTTAGTTGCTCTTTGGCTTCACGGTTTTCACTATCCAATTATAATGGGAATCACTCTTGTTTTAATTTGTGTCTCCAGAGTAATCCTGAAAGCACATACGCCCGCACAAGTAATCGTGGGATCAGGATTGGGAATGAGTCTTGCCTATTTTGAACTCACGATTTTATTCTTATAGATATGATTCTCACAAATCTTATAAAAACTAATCTCCGGACAAAACAGTTTGGGAGAGATATCGAATATTACCAACGATTGGGATCCACCAATGACGAAGCATGGGAACTCATTCAAAATGGAGAAGCAAGTCACGGGATGATTGTTATCACCGATTATCAAACTCAGGGGAAAGGCCGAGGTGGTAATTCATGGTTTATGAGTCCCAGTAAAGGCTTAGCTTTATCTCTTATTCTTTTAGAGTCCATTCCTCTAGAAAAAGCAGGATTAATTCCCTTAGCTGCAGGTGTAGCAATGGCAAAAACATTAAAAAATCGAGGTGGGTCGCCTACATTAAAATGGCCGAATGATATATTATTTCACGGAAAAAAAACTGGTGGGATATTGTGTGAAAGTAAGATATCCGGAAAATCAGTTCAATTGATGGTTGTTGGGATAGGGATAAATGTGAATGAAACTGAAATTGATTTTCCCGATGAATTAAAAGAAACTGCAACATCACTTTCAATTGAGAGTGGTCATACGCATCAGAGAGAATTGGTGGTAGCAATTTTTACCACTTTTTTCGAACAATATTGGGAAATATTACAGGAATCTCCTGAAGAAATTATTAATGATTGGACATCACTTTGCGGGCATTTGGGGAAATCGATTACATTCAATATTAATAGAGAAAAACAGATAGGGATTTTTAAAAGCATAAATCACAAGGGTGAGGCTTGTATCACTATTGGTGGTGATGAAAAGGTATACCCTTCTATTATTTTGGAATAATTTTTAGAAATGAAAAAGTTCTTTACATTTCATATACTGCTATTAGGAATTCTTACTACCCAGGAATTACCATTTGGCACACCCAAATATTTTGAAATTGAAATTGAAACAAATATTCTCCAGATTGATGTTCAGGTTCCATCCTCTTTCCCTCTCGATATCATTTCCTCCATTGAACCGTATGAATTTGATAATAAGGATATTTATTTTATTGAACTCCAATTAAATGACAATATACCATTCCATTTTAAACTGATCAACACGCCATTACCAAATGGAATGACCCTTTATTTCATTAACCTAATAACCAATGGCTGGGTTGGCCCATATTCAAGAAATATCCTCCAAAATCAATCTTCCAATGTTACTGGGCAAATGAAAAGTGATCGAATTTTGATTGAATATTCTGTTCCAAAAGGCACAGAACCCATCTTCCCCGTTCAAGAATTGATTCTTCCAAAAAGACCTGAAAATTTTGAAGAAACTATAAATCACAGAGATCCTATTTTACGTGATTTCAGTAATACAATTTTACTTTGTGGGTATTGGCCACCTTCTAACGAATGCATCCGCCCTTTTAGCAGAAATACACTCACCAATCCTGAAGGCTGGGTGGGCGAAAACTGGGAAAATCGTGGATATAATGTGATTTCTTATTTTCCAGAATTCGCTCAACCGGATTGTGATGATTGCGGTCAGGGAATGGGCTATTTTGAAGTGGATTATCAGGATACATCCAATGATTGGTGGAATATAGTAGATAGTTTAAATCCTGTGGCTATCATCACTTTCAGCCGTGGATTCATTGATTATAGTTGGGAAATGGAATGGAAATACTATAACCGATTTTATTGGACCGCTGATTTTACTGAGCCCTATTTTCCGACACCAACACCGCCAGATTCTAGCGTAGCTGCAGAAACTCAACGAAATTCATCTCTTCCCATGGATTCCATAGTTACTGCTATTAATTCTGCAAACCTGGGGTTAAATCCTTACATTGATTACAGCGGTGGAGCTGGTGGTTATTTATCAGAATTCATGGGGTATCATGGTGTCTGGTATAAAACCATGATGGATTCCCTTAATATTCCATGTTATACAGCCGGTCATGTTCATGTGGGGGGGCTCATTGACTGGGAGATAGCCCGGGAGGCGGCAAAAGTAACATTAAGAGAAGTGATCAAAATTGTAGATGAATATAAAAATTTTCCCGGCGACATTAATGAGGATGGTGTTGTTTCCATATTGGATATGCTATTTATTGTCTTTCATATCTTGGGAAATATTGAGTTAAGGGGAGACAAATTCGTGATTGCTGATCTGAATGCTGATCTGACCGTTGATATTTATGATCTGGTCCTAATCTCAGATATTATTTTAAATTATTGATTTAATCATTAAAACCGGTGCAAGGGTGAAACCTTAATATTAATCTCGTAGTTCTTAAATTTTTCTTTTAATCTATTCTCAAGATTAAGGGTGCAGGATACGATCCCTTTCTGGCTCAAGCCTATCTGAATATTTATACCAAATAAAATTACGTGGTGATTTTCTGTATTCACAATTCTAACGTCATGTATATCGGCGATTCTTTCATCAGATTCGCATAATAGAGACAACACCTTGTTAACTTCTTGCACTAAAGGATCATTTGGGTGGACTGGATCTAGATGAACGGTGGGTTCGACACCTATTGCTTTTTCGAGTTTATCTTCCACTTCTTCAGAAATATCATGTGCTACAGCCGTAGTTTCATCTGCATCAATCTCTACATGGACGCTGGCAAACTTGTCATGCCCATAACTATGAACAATAATATCATGTGCCCCCAAAACGCCATCAACACTCATGACGATCTGTCGTATGACTTCCACTTCTTCAGATGTCGGAGGTTTCCCAATAAGGTCATCCACCGCATCTTTGGCTATTTCAAATCCGGTATAGATCAAAAACAACGCCACGCCTAATCCTGCCCAACCGTCCGAAGATGGGTATCCATATTTCCCAGCAATTAATGCACCTACAACTAACAAACTTGAAAGTGCATCTGTGCGATGATGCCACGCGTCTGCATGTAGTGTGCCTGATGCAATCTTTGTTGAGAGAAATTCCGCATATCTTGCTGTGATTTCTTTCAAAATAATGGTCACCATAAGGATAAGTATCATCCACCATTCAGCTACCACTAATTTAGGATTTTGAATTCTATCAATGGATGCTTCAATGAATTCGATACCAGCAACACATAACAGAATCGCAATAATCAATGTTGCTATGTATTCTGCACGGCCATGTCCATAAGGATGCTCAACGTCAGCAGGCTTCTCCGCTTGTTTGAACCCCCAAATCACAACAATCGATGAAACAATATCAGAGAATGTATGGACAGCATCGGCGATTACACTAACGGCCCCTACCATAACACCAATTACTAATTTAAGAATAAATAAAATGCTGTTTACTAAAACGGAGATCCATCCTTGGAAAACTCCAATTTTAGTGCGATACATCTTTGCCGATTCTTTTGTGTTAGGAATAAATCGATTAGTCAGTGCTTCAAACATGGAAATTAAATAATTCCCTTAATTTTATGCAGTTGTTTCACCTCGCCCCTCGGTCAAAATCAATATCCTTCACTTGAAGCAAGAGTAGTTCATTTAATCTATGCCCTGATGAATAAATAGTCATTGAATATCAATTTTAGTAATAGTATTTACTAGTTCTCAAAAGGATGAAGACTCTGGCTCATCTTGTGTACAGAATGCGTTAACAATTATTGGTTTGTTCGAACATAATAATCCCATATGTGATTCAAGGATGCAATTTATAAAGAAAAAATCGAAGAAACACAGTTTGGCGATGTCTTTACGAAAAAATTAATTGCGAATCGTAGACAAGCACATTTCATCACATATCTAATCACTTCTAACATTTAGCATATTGTGATTCCCTATGTTTTAGTATATTGTGATTCCCTATATTCCTATGTAGGGATAACCAAACTAGAAGGAGAAAACAAATGAATCTTAAACTTGTATTCAAAATTGGAGCTGTGTGGCTTGGATTATTTGGATTAATGATGTTGTTCGCTGGGGGCCCAACGATCGAGTCATTTGGAGTGACAGTAACAGACGATTTGATAAACTTGGCACGCTGGATGGGATTGGCAATGATTACTATTGCTGCTATTCATTGGGTGGTCCCAATGTGGGCAGAAGATAGTCTGAAAAACTTTGGAATGTTTATGGCAGTGTGCTGGACGGCATTCGATCTTTTGAATACATATGAATTTTTTGTTGGAATCACTCCTGCAGATGCTGCAAATCTTACTCCCTTCGGTATTCAGGTTGTTATTACCGCACTTTTCTACTTCTACAGCAATAAGTCTTAACCAAACTAAAAGAGATTATCATGGAAACAAGTTTAGCATTAACTATCATAGGTATTGTACTGACATTAGTGGGAATTATTTTTAATGCAATTCCAAAAGTTGTAAATCAAAAAATTATGGGAGACCTGGCCCTGGAAGCAGAAAATCCGGCGGCTGCGTTACGCGTTGCAATTGGAGGTATTTCGATTGCAGTTGGAATAATTGCTCTTTATTGTAAAGATTTTCCGGTTGACCAGGCTAGCGCACTTTTAGTTGCCATGGGAACCGGATTCATTGTCATTATTGCGGCAATTATTTCAATGAAGTTCAGAGGATTCAGTGATGAAGTAGCTATTCCCCCTGTTGTCATGTTTATTATATTGACAATCATTGCGTTTTATGCTACATCATAATGAAAGACTAAATGAATAGAAGAGTATCTTTCTTCATTTAATTTTAAACATCTAAAAAGATGTTTTATATCTATAAAACATCTTTTTTCTTTAAACGAATCAGAGTGATTTCTGCAGGGACACCGATTCGTAATGGTGGTCCCCAATAGCCTGTTCCTCGGTTCACATAAATTTGAGTACCATAATGATCGTAGAATCCAGCGATGTATGGATTTGCAAGTTTTGTTAAATATGTGAATGGCCAAAATTGTCCACCGTGGGTATGCCCAGATAGTTGCAGATCTGCCCCGATATCATGTACAGAATGGATACTGTTAGGTTGATGAGCCAATACAATTTTTGTTATGTTATCAGGCACCGAACGAAGGGCAAGCCCTGGATCAGATTTATGGGCAGGTTTAATTTGATGCGCTTTAAGATCAGTAATACCCGCAATTGCAATCTGGTCACCCGATCTTGAAATTAATTCATTTGAATTAATTAAATTTTTCATACCAAGCCTATCTGTTTCATCTAACCATAAATCGACGCCCGAGTAGTATTCATGATTCCCTGTAACAAAATAGGTTCCAAAGGGTGCAATCATGTCTATTAAGGGAGCCAAATCAGAACGAAGGTATTGAACTGATCCATCCACAAGATCACCAGTTACAGCAATTAAATCTGGATTATGAATTGATATTTTATCTAATACATTTTCTACATAAGGTCTTTTAATTGTTGGCCCTATATGAAGATCAGAAATTTGAGCAATTGTAAAATTATTAAAACTTTCTGGAAGGGATTCCAAAAATATATCATGTTTAATAACCGATGGACCTTTCCTGGAATTGTAAAATCCAAAACCAGTGGCCGTACCCGATATACCAATTATACCCAGAGTGATAGACTTTTTAATAAAGTCTCTTTTTGAATTATCAATTGGCTGCTCAGTATCAATTAGATTACTAATAATCGATATGAACTGAATAATAAAATCCTTTGTAAATAAAAAAATAAAAGATAGGGTGAAAAAACCTAGACTCGTATAACCCAAAAAAGAAAATTTATCAATAATTTTTGATTCGTTTCCACTCATTCGGAGCACAATCGGTACAACGGGTAAAAGACTAAAAATAAATACCGTTAAGTAAACTAAAAGAGTATAAGAAAAAGAAAGCCCCATTGCAGGTATAGTGCGCCAGGCAACATAACCGTGGATTAACCACAACACTCCTAACGCAACAACAAAAAACATTTTTTATATTTTGTATTTTTGTATTAGAGATTTTAAGAGTCGTATGCAGCCAGCCCAGTCACATCTTGCCCGAGGATCAATGTATGCATTTCGTGGGTACCTTCGTAAGTATAAACTGATTCAATATTCGCCATATGACGCATAGGTGAATAATCTTCTGTAATGCCGTTTGCACCTAATATTCCTCGGGATATTCTGGCAACATCTCTAGCTAATTCACAATTATTTCGTTTAGCCATAGACACCTGTTGAAAGGTCATCTTCCCTTCATCTTTTAATCTTCCCAATCGATACACCAATAATTGCGCTTCTGTAATCCGTGTAACCATTTCTGCCAACTTAGCTTGAGTTAATTGATATCCGCCAATAGGCTTGGAGAATTGTTTTCGCTCTTTGGAATATTCTAAAGCTATATTGTAGCAATCTGTTGCACAACCAACCATTCCCCAGGCTATGCCGTACCGCGCTTGTGTCAAACAACTCAGCGGCCCTTTTAATCCTTCAATATTAGGGAGCCGCGCAGAATCAGGCACCCTTACATTCGCCATTGAAAGTTCAGATGTAATGGAAGCGCGGAGACTCAATTTTCCATGAATATCACTGGTTGTGAATCCTTCCATTCCCTTTTCTAATAAGAATCCACGAACAAGACCATCTTCATCCCGAGCCCACACAACAGATACATCTGCCAAAGATCCATTGGTGATCCACATTTTATTGCCATTAATGATCCAGTCGTCACCATCTCGTTTACATCGTGTCGCCATACCGCCGGGATTAGAACCAAAGTTAGGTTCCGTTAGTCCGAAACTGCCGATCTTGGTTCCTGCACCCAGTTCTGGGAGCCATTTGGCTTTTTGTTCATCGGAACCGTAGGCATGGATGGGATACATGACCAAAGCCCCCTGGACGCTTGCAAAGGATCGCAGGCCCGAATCACCCCGTTCCAGTTCATGGAGAATGAGCCCGTAGGCCACATTACTGACGCCAGCACCACCGGATGATTCCGGTAAGGGTGACCCCATAAACCCCAATTCGCCTAATTTCGGTACGAGTTCCATGGGAAATGTTGAATTTTCATAATGATCATTTATTACCGGCATAAATTCTGTTTGTACAAAATCATATGCCGTTTGCTGGATCAGGAGTTCTTCTTCCGTGAGCAGGTCAGTTATATTGTAAAAATCAGGTCCTAATTTTTTCATAAAATTCCCATAAAATTTGACATTGAAATTACGATTTTATTCCCATTGAATTAGTAAGAGAAATGAGGTCTTTATCATCCCAGTTCAATTTTTCGGGATGAGATTTTATTTCGATTAAAATTGTATCTAATTCTTTGGGTGTTACGCTTATTCCTATATCAATTAATTTATTATTAAGTGCAGAATTTCCCGTGTATTTATCAATCACAAAATGACGTTTTCGATGGACCGATTCCGGAGAAATAGCTTCATAAGATTCTGGCTCCTTCGCGACTGCTTTCACATGAAGACCTGATTTATGGGTGAATGCATTTTTTCCAACGATAGGTTTATTTGCACCAGGATCCATCTTCGAAAAAGACCGGACGAGATTGGTCAATTCTGGTATCATAGAAAGCTCCCAGTTTCCATTAATTTTATAAATATTGATCAGGGCAGTCACCACTTCTGCCAGGGGTGCCAAACCACACCTTTCACCTAAACCATTTACTGCAACATCCACACAACGGGCGCCTGCTTCCAATGCCGATAAAGCATTTGCAGTAGCCATTCCGAAATCATTATGGCAGTGGATGTGAATGGGAATATCCAATTCCGACACCATGCGGCTCACTAATTTTTTTGTTTGTGTCGGTGTGAGACATCCAACTGTATCTGCCAAACTAAATCGATCCGCACCGGCATTTTGTACCAGTTGACCCACTTGAATTAAAAAATCCAGATCAGTTCGGCTGGCATCTTCCGCCGTGAATCGGAGTTTGAGCCCTTTATCTTTTCCATATTTCACAGCAGTTTCAATTCGATTTAATGCTTCCGGTTTTGTTACATTGAATTTGTGCTTCAAACTCAATGGAGATGTTCCAAAAAAGATTCCCATCCAAGCAACGCCAATGGCTGCAACATCATTGATATCTGATTTGGATGCTCGACCGTGAGCCATTTTCTTCGCTTTCAGATCCAAATCGTTCAGGGCTTCAACCGCTTCATATACATCAGGAGATACGGCTGGATGACCTAGTTCAATAAAATCCACACCAAAGGCATCCAGGCGTTTTGCTAATGCAACTTTTTCATCGATCGTGAATGAAACGCCGGGGGTCTGCTCCCCTTCCCGGAGTGTGGAGTCGAGTATTTCGATTTTTAATAAAGAGTCCATTGACCAAACTTAATAAATTCTTTTGAATAATGAACTATTTACGTTTGTTGCATGTATACACATATGTAATTTTAGCGCTTATAAATTTTAAACATGCCAATAGAAAATCAACGTAGAGAAATGGTGGATGGCGCTGCAGCCATCGCAAGGGGCGCTCTGGATGCGGGCTGCAATTATTATGCAGGCTATCCAATCACACCTGCTTCCGGAATTTTGACGCATATGCTTCGTGAATTGCCCAAAGTCGGCGGTATCGGTTTGCAGGGCGAAGATGAAATTTCTTCCATGGGACATTGCATTGGAGCTGCTACAGCTGGAGCAACTGTTTTTACGGCATCTAGCGGCCCAGGACTATCCCTTTACTCGGAAAATATTGGTTTGGCTATCATGATGGAAGTACCGCTGGTTATTGCCATTTCCCAGAGACTAGGCCCATCCACAGGTGCTGCCACAGCATCAGCACAGGGTGATATTCAATTCATGCGCTGGTGTAATTCTGGCGGTTATCCCGTAATTGTGCTGTCCCCTACGAATATCCCAGAAAGTTACCATTTAATCAAAAGAGCCTTTAAACTGGCCAAGCGGTTCCGTAGTCCTGTATTTATCGCCACAGATAAAGAAACAGTCATGACAACCGAATCTGTATCTGAAGCTGAAATGATCAACGCGCCTGATTGGCCGGAAATTCCTGATGAACCAGTAGGCAAACCGCTGGATCCTTATCAGATCAATGGATCAATACATCACTATACCGGATCCAGTCATAATGAAGAAGGACATATCACCAAGGATCCTGATATCATTGCTGAATTCAACGAAAGGCTGAAAAACAAAATTGAAAGCCGGGTGGATGAAATTTCATTGGTGAATGCTGATTTACAAGATGGAGCAGGCACATTAATCATTAGTTATGGTGTTTCCGCACGATCGATGGAAGCAGCGGTGAACCATTTACGTGACCAGGGAGAAAAAGTATCTGCCCTGACTGTATATTCATTATGGCCCATTCCCGAAAAGAAAATTAAAAATTGTTTAAAGGGCATTAAACGCATCATTATCCCTGAAATGAATCATGGTCAATACAGACATGAAATTGAACGTTTAACCAATGATGAGATTGAATTGGTAGGTGTAAACAAGGTGGATACGTTTTTAATAACTCCTGAAGAAATTATGGCGGCTTATCATGGCTGAACCGGTTTTAGATACTTATATAGCTGAAGAAAATCTGCCCTACGAATTTTGTCCGGGCTGCAGCCACGGGAAAATACTAGGTGCCTTGAGTGACAGTTTAAAACAGCAAAATCTGGATCCCAGTGAAGTAGTCATTGTTACAGACATTGGCTGTGTAGGGCTCTCTGATAAATATTTTGTTACCCATGCATTTCATGGGTTGCACGGCAGGGCGATCACGTATGCATCAGGTATCAAAATGCAAAATCCGGATTTGAAAGTTGTGGTGCTCATAGGCGATGGCGGATGTGGAATTGGCGGACATCATCTATTGAACGCTGCCAGGATGAATACGGATGTGAATGTATTAGTTTTTAATAATTTTAATTTTGGTATGACCGGCGGGCAGCATTCAGTCACGACACCATTTGACAGCATTACGCCTACCACATCGTTTGGCAGTACCGATGCACCCATGGATATCGCAGGTACGGCAAAAGTAAACGGCGGCGGTTTTATCGCCCGTGCCACAGCTTTCGATAAAGACCTACCGGAAATGATAACCAAAGCCATGATTCACGACGGGTTTGCACTCATCGATATTTGGGAGTTGTGTACCGCTTATTATGTTGTGCGCAACGACTTTGGCCGCAAGGAAATGATGGGTTACATGGACAGCATGAAGATGGAATCGGGCATCCTGCAGAAAACAGAACGACCCAGTTTCCAGACCAGTTATAAGCATATTCAGGAGCAGGCCAGCCAGCAGAAAACAATGAGCGGGTTGGTGTTGGAAACCAACTTCACTTCAGATTTA
>Ga0207990_1000864_pt1 | contig 16746 bp, 17 predicted proteins | sample ETNtaG_8_FD_185780 | JGI IMG/M metagenome (GOLD analysis project Ga0207990, IMG submission 185780) | Marine microbial and viral communities from oxygen minimum zone, Eastern Pacific Ocean - ETNP201406SV75 (SPAdes) (version 2) | ecosystem: Environmental > Aquatic > Marine > Oceanic ...
GTCGTATTCACCTAAACACAATATACCTTTGAATTGTTGTAATGGCAGGGTATTTAATATCAAAATAAAGGTAAATGCTAAGGTAAAATACATTCTTTTGTTTGATATATCTAATTAATGCCAAAAGTTACACTTCCTGATGGAACCAAGAAACCCTTCGACGGACCTATTAGCGTATTTGATGTGGCTAAATCCATTGGTTCTGGACTTGCTAAAGCAACATTGGCAGGCAAAGTTAATGGCGAGCTCGTGGATGCGTCTTATATTATTGATAAAGATAGTTCTGTCTCTATCATAACAGACAAAGACAAAGAGGGTCTTGAGGTTATACGTCACTCAACTGCACATCTATTAGCTCAAGCAACACAGATGCTTTATCCCAATGCACAGGTAACTATAGGTCCAGTAATTGATAACGGTTTTTACTACGACTTTGCATACAAGGACGGTTTTTCTGAGTCTGACTTGGCCAAGATAGAAAAAAATATGAACCAACTAGTTAAGCAAAATCTTAAGATTGAGCGTAGCGAAATGACTCGTGATGATGCAGTCCAACTCTTTAAAGACAAGGGCGAACTTTACAAAGCAGAAATTATTGAGTCTATACCTAAAGGAGAGGTTTTGTCGTTGTACCAGCAGGGTGACTTCATTGATCTATGTCGTGGCCCCCATGTGCCATCAACCAGTAAATTAAAGGCCTTTAAACTCATGAAGCTAGCTGGAGCATACTGGCGTGGTGACTCTGACAATGAAATGTTACAAAGGGTATATGGTACAGCTTGGTGTAACAAGGATGATCTCAAAGATTACCTTTACCGTCTAGAAGAGGCTGAAAAGCGTGATCACCGTAAAATTGGCAAAACTCAGAACCTGTTTCATATGCAGGAAGAGGCCCCAGGAATGGTATTTTGGCACTCCAAGGGCTGGACACTTTATCAGCAAGTAGAGCAATACATGCGCACAGTGTTTATAGACAATGATTACCAAGAGGTACATACACCTCACCTAATTGATAGAACACTTTGGGAAAAATCAGGGCACTGGGACAAGTTTGGAGACGCCATGTTTACCACTAGCAGTGAGAACCGTGATTATGCTATCAAACCTATGAACTGCCCAGCTCATGTGCAAATATATAACCAAGGGTTAAAGTCTTATCGCGATCTTCCGCTACGATTAGCAGAGTTTGGATCATGCCATCGAAATGAGCCATCCGGCACCCTTCATGGAATCATGAGGGTACGCAATTTTGTTCAGGATGACGGCCATATTTTTTGTACAGCTAGTCAAGTACAAGAAGAGGTATCTAAGTTTATTGATTTGACGTTTGACGTCTACAAACACTTTGGATTCGAGAATGTGGACATAAAGCTATCAACCAGACCAGAAAAGCGTGTAGGCTCTGACAAGGTATGGGATAGGTCTGAATCCGCTCTTGCGGAGGCACTTGACGCCAAAGGAATAAGTTGGACCCTTCAAGAGGGTGAGGGCGCTTTCTACGGACCAAAAATTGAATTCGTTTTGAGGGACTGCTTGGAACGTGAGTGGCAGTGCGGAACATTGCAGGTTGATTTTTCAATGCCAGAGAGGCTAGAAGCTCAATACATAGATGTGGACAATTCAAAGCAAACCCCGGTAATGCTACACCGCGCAATTGTAGGCTCCTTGGAAAGATTTGTAGGTATTTTAATTGAACATTATGAGGGATCTTATCCATCCTGGTTGGCCCCAATTCAGGCAGTTATTTTAAATATTTCAGAAAAACAGATTGATTTTGTTAAAGATATTGAAAAAAAGTTAAAAAAACAACAACTTAGAGTCATTTCAGACTTGCGAAATGAGAAGATAGGCTTTAAAATACGCGAGCACTCTATGCAACGTTACCCCTACATTTTAGTTGTAGGCGACAGAGAAATGGAAAATAACCAAATAGCAGTAAGGAAAAGGGGCGGAGAAGACTTAGGTTCAATGTCGGTTAAGTCCTTTGTAGAATTAATTAATCAGGAGTAATTATTAAAAAACCAAATAAAATAGTCACACGCATCAATAACTATATTAGAGTCCCACAGGTCCGACTGATTGGTGCAGAAGGTGAACAGGTAGGTGTTGTTGATACAGATAGAGCGAAAGAGATGGCTGAAGATATTGGTTTAGATCTGGTGGAGGTTTCACCAAACGCTGAACCCCCTGTTTGCAAGATTATGGATTTTGGTAAGTTTCAATATGAACAAAAAAAGCAGCTGAATGATGCTAAAAAGAAACAAAAGAAAACTACCGTTAAGACTATTAAGTATCGCCCAGGCACAGAAGAGGGCGACTATCAAATAAAGTTTAGGAATTTAGTTAAGTTTTTAGATAACGGCGACAAAGTAAAAGTGAGTATTTGGTTTCGTGGTCGTGAGATGCAGCATAGAGAATTAGGCATGCAAATGCTAGACAGAATTGAAAAGGATACAGAAGAATTTGCCAATGTTGAACAGAAGGCAAAAATGGAGGGTCGCCAGCTTGGCATGATGCTAGCACCCAAATCAAAGAAGAAGTAAGACCTTGAGTCTGAAAATATAAAGCCTGATAGGGCAAAGGAGTAAATGATGCCAAAGTTAAAAACAAATAGAGGTGCTGCAAAGCGCTTCAAAAAAACCGCCAGTGGTGGCTATAAGTGTAAACACTCTCACTTACGTCATATCTTGACTAAAAAGAGTACTTCCAGAAAACGTAGCTTGCGCGCACCTGACAGCATCGAAAAAGCAGATGTTCCAATGGTTCGTAAAATGTTACCTTACAGTTAAAGGGAGTAGAAAATGGCAAGAGTATCAAGAGGCGTTCAGGCGCACGCTAAACACAAAAAGATTTTAAAGAAAGCTAAGGGCTATTATGGAGCAAGATCTAAGGTCTATAGGGTTGCTAAACAGGCAGTAATAAAGGCAGGTCAGTACGCATACCGTGACCGTCGTCAAAGACGTCGTCAGTTCCGTAGATTATGGATTGTCCGTATCAATGCCGAGGCACGTAATAACGGTTTAAGCTATTCTCAAATGATCAATGGTCTAAATAAGGCAGGAGTTGAGATAGACCGTAAGGTTCTATCAGACATAGCTATATTTGATAAGGCAGCATTTGCAAAGATTGCAGATCAAGCAAAAGCAGCACTAGAAGCTGCAAAATAAATATATAAAGATCGCGACAGTTTATGTTGCGATCTTTATCAACAAAATCATAACTATCTATAAGAAAGGATATTTTGATAAACAAGATTCTTGAACATGCCAAGGCAGACATTGCCAAGGCAGGAAGCTTAAAAGAACTTGATGAACTAAGGGTAAGTTTTTTAGGCAAAAAAAGTGAGCTAACAGCCCTACTAAAAGGTCTAGGCAAGCTCTCCAAAGAAGAGCGCCCTAAAATGGGTGAAGCTATCAACCAGGCAAAGGCAAATGTTCAGATGTCGCTATCTGACAGAAAGAACCAGCTAGAAACAATCGAACTAGAAAAACGAATACTGGAAGAAAGGGTTGACGTATCGCTTCCAGGCAGGAACGTTGAAATGGGTGGGTTACACCCTATAACGTTGACCCTAAACAAGATACAGTCCTTATTTGCTAAAAACGGTTTTGAGGTTGAGTTAGGTCCAGAGATTGAGGACGATTTTCATAACTTCAGTGCACTAAATATTCCCCAGCACCATCCCGCACGTGCAATGCACGACACCTTTTATTTTGACGAACATACTGTACTAAGAACTCACACATCTCCTGTCCAGATTAGAACAATGCAAAAACAAAAGCCACCACTAAGAATTATTGCTCCTGGCAGGGTTTATCGTTGTGATTCTGATGTAACCCATACACCCATGTTCCATCAGGTAGAGGGATTGGTGGTCGATAATGATGCAAATTTTGCACAACTAAAAGGCCTACTGATTGACTTTTTGCGTGCATATTTTGAGAAGGAAGACCTAAAGGTAAGGTTTAGACCTTCATATTTTCCTTTCACTGAGCCATCGGCTGAAGCAGATATTGAGTGTGTAATTTGCGAAGGTGAGGGGTGTAGAGTATGTAAAAAGACTGGTTGGTTGGAGGTTCTTGGTTGTGGAGTTGTGCACCCAAACGTTCTATTGGCAGTAGATGTTGATCCAGAGGAGTACAACGGGTTCGCCTTCGGGATGGGGGTCGAGCGCCTAGCAATGTTGCGTTATGGTGTTGATGATTTAAGACTTTTCTTTGAGAACGATATTCGTTTTCTAAAACAATTCAATTAAAGGTATGAATATTTCAATATCATGGTTAAGGGAGTGGGTGAGTCCTAATGTTAGCGACGAGCTGCTTGCAGAAAGCTTAACAATGGCAGGACTCGAGGTAGATGGAATTGCTCCCGTAGCGCCAGCATTTAAAGATGTAGTTGTGGGTCAAGTTGTTGAGTGTGAAAAGCACCCAAACGCAGACAAGTTAAATTTGTGTCAAGTAGATGTAGGAGGCAGTAATAATTTGCAGATCGTATGTGGAGCAACAAATGTTCACAAGGGTTTGAATGTAATTGTTGCAAAGGTTGGAGCCAAGCTTCCCAATGGCTTAACTATAAAAAAAGCAAAATTGCGTGGAATAGAGTCGAACGGAATGATATGTTCGGAATCAGAGCTTGCAATTTCAGATGAATCTGAGGGGATTGCAGAGCTGCCTGATGGCGCTATAATTGGTCAAGACATAAGAGATTATCTCGATCTTGATGACAACATAATTGAACTAGACATTACCCCCAACCGTGGAGACTGTTTCAGTGTAATGGGTATAGCTCGAGAGGTTTGCGCTAATTACAATCTAGCTATGTCTTTGCCTGAATTTAATTCAGTCAAATACACTAAAGGTAAGGTTAAGAAGACAATCGTTAGTGACTCCAAGGCATGCCCAAGGTACTTAACAAGAACAATCAGTGGGATTGATAATTCAGTCAGAACACCTGAATGGATGATAAATAAATTAAAACGCTCAGGACAACAAACCCATTCTCCGGTTGTTGATATTACTAATTTTGTATTGCTGGAGTTGGGCCAACCTATGCATGCATTTGACGTTGCCAAAATTAAGGGAGATGTTGAAGTAAGGATGGCAAAGCCTGGAGAAAAGATCGAGCTATTGAATGAGCAAACAGTCGAACTAAATGAAGACACTCTGCTTATTACTGATGATGATGGAGCGTTAGGTATTGCAGGGGTCATGGGTGGTATGAGAAGCTCAACCCAGAGTGATACCGATGAGGTTCTCCTTGAGAGTGCCTATTTTGATTTGATTTCGATAGCTGGGAAGGCGAGAAACTATGGGCTACATACCGAGTCATCTTTACGCTTTGAGCGTGGGGTTGACTTTAATATCACGTGCAGGGCTATGGAACGTGCGACACAACTTATTATTGATATTTGTGGTGGACAAGCAGGAGAAATTAACGAGTCAGTGAATGATAAAGAGCTTCCAGACTTAAAACCAATTAAGATTACCAAAGAAAAAATTCATAAAGTACTCGGGTTCGAGCTAAACTCTAGCTGGATAGAAGAAAAGTTCACAAACCTTAGCTTTGAAATTGTAAACAAAGACGAAGACTCATGGACCATTGTGCCGCCAAGTTTCAGGTTTGATATACGTATAGCGGCAGATTTAATTGAGGAGTTGGCCAGGCTATACGGTTACGATAAGATTCCCGTACAGAAGCTGTCACTAGACTCAGACATTAACTCAAATCCTGAGTCATTAGTTGATATATATGACATATCACAGAGCCTAGTTAATCGTGGATATCAGGAGGTTATTACGTACAGTTTTATATCTGAAATGTATCACAACCTTATCGATTCTGAGTCCACAAAAATAGTACTCAGTAACCCAATATCTAGTGACATGTCGGTGATGCGATCTTCATTATGGAGTGGGCTATTACAATGCGTTGAGAGTAACCAAAGGCGTGGCCACTTTAATGCAAGATTTTTCGAGGTCGGTTTATGCTTTGATGGAGTCAAAGATACCCAGCAGTCGCAAAAAATAGCAGGAGTTGTAACCGGCAATAGGAACCATAACCAGTGGTCAGAACAGTCCAGGGGTGTTGATTTTTTTGATGTAAAGTCGGATGTTGAGTCGATACTATCATTTACAGGAAAAACATTTACATTTAAAGAGGCGGAGCATGCTGCCCTACAGAATGGTCAAACCGCTAAAATATTACTCAACAACAAACAAATTGGCTGGGTAGGGACTTTGTCACCTGTAGTGCAAAACAAACTCTCCCTAGAAAAATGTTATTTATTTGAGGTTGATTTAAACAGCATTCAGCAGAAAGGTATTGCAAAATACCACAAACTATCACCCTTCCAGGTGTCAACCAGAGACATTGCTGTAGCACTAGATGAAGGCGTTACTGCAAGTGACATAATTTCGAGTATAAAGAGCTTGAACCAAACTTACCTTGTAGATGTAGCTATTTTTGATGTCTATGTGGGGGGAAATATAGAAAAAGGAAAGAAAAGTTTAGCGCTAAATTTAAGCTATCAATCGATCAAAGATACGCTCACAGATGAGCAACTAAATGGTCAGACTGATGAGGTACTAGCGCTATTAAAATCAAAATACAAAGCCATTCAGAGGTAACATGTCTATAACCAAAAAAAATATTGCAGAAGAGTTGGTCAACAAAGTTGGTCTTAGCAACGTCCATGCACTGGAAGTTGCAAATGAATTTTTTACCCAAATAAAGACAACCTTAGCTTCGGGAGATGACGTTAAAATCTCAGGCTTTGGTAATTTTATAATCAAAGAAAAGTCAGCAAGACCTGGAAGGAACCCAAAGACAGGAGAAGAGGTCACAATCTCAGCCCGTAAAGTTGTAACCTTTCAGGCAGGTCCAAAACTCAAAATGGCTACCAAAAATGGGCTAAATAACTAAATACAGCTATTCAGATATTGCAAACATAAAGCCCTTCAGAACGGGCATAGCTTTGTCAATTAGTTCTATATTTTTCTCGTTATTTCTGATTTGATCTTCAAGAGATTTGTCAGTTTCGTTTAGTGTTGCTTGGTAATCATCATCGAATTCGAATGATATAAAGTAAAAACCTTTGCTTTTATTTCTGGTTGAGTGTATCGCTAAGAAGTCTGTTTCCCAACAAAGTTCTGCCTGATATATTGCAGATGAGTCGGTAATATCCTTCTGCACCAAGATGATGGTTTCTCCGAAATGAAAAATGAACCTATCTGCCGTACAACTAGATGCCGGCCTAGGCTTAAGTTCACCTTTCTCTATAGCTTCTGCAATATGCTTTAATTGCTCAGCAGACATATGCAAATATTTTGCATCCAAATATTCATTAATATTTGAGTCTGGGTAGTTATTGTTTAGAAATTTTATAAGTCTTTTAAGCATGCCACTTTTTATCAAAAAAAAGCTAATTATACCTTAGGGTAATTTTATAGTTTAATGCCCACTAAAGAGGAGCGCAGAGGCTAGTTTGTGCGTCTAAATTATATTTTAGTTATTGCCATATTTGATAGCGTATACATCGAATATAGTTATAGCCATTGCTGCGATTATTGGTCCAAGAAATAACCCCAAAACTCCGAACTGCATTACCCCGGCTAGGGTTGACATTACTGTAAGTAGTGTGTGGTCTAGGGCGCTAGACTTGTTTGAGTTTGTAGAAAGCTTCTTGATAATGAATGGTCTGACAAAGTTATCAATAAAGATACCGATAATTATTGCACCGAATATCACTATCAATAGTGCCTCAATTAATTGCCCTTGAGCATACAGATATAAGCTCAAAGGGAGCCAAACTAAGAGACCACCTAGTACCGGTATAAAGCTAGCTAGAGCCATAGCTATACCAAAATATAGTGCAGGAAGATCAGCAAACATTACACCAACTGAAAACACAAGACCCTGAAGTATAGCGATAATAATCACGCTACCAACAAGTGTAATTGATAGGCTAGAGAATTGGTCTACCAATATATCATTCAAGCTACCCTCTAGAGGGGATAGGCTTTTAATTCTTTTGACTATTTCTTTGCCATCTATATAGAAATAATATAGTGAAAAAATAGTAACGATCACAAAAAATACGAAATTAGAGGACAAAGAAACCATGCTCCTTAGTATTACAACAGAGAAATCCTTAATTGCAATTAATATGCCCTCTATGTTGTTAACGAAGCTAGATGTCAGGGCCCCCTTTATTGTGTCTGAGAGAGGCAATCCTGATATTGTTTGGTTGAGTATTTGGTTACTTTTTTCTATCGTAAAGTTGCTATTAATGTTTTGTATGAGCGAAGATATTTCAAGGCCACTCACAAGAAGTATGTACCCTAATGGCAGAATCAACAGCAAAGTCACAAGCACAGTAAGCATGATGGCTGAAAGATTCTTTGAGAATTTGACAAGGAATTTGTTGTATTGGCTGTACGTAGCGATTGATATCAACATAGACAGAAATAGGGCGGGCAGGAATGGGGCGAACAACCAGCCAAGACCGACTATTGACAGTATCAACAGTGCAACTATAAATCCACGCTCGAATGTGGTATCACCTTTGTCGTTCATTTTGTCTCCAAAAAGTTACACAAATAGCTAGAATTTAGCCTTCAGATATATCTTTCTTTCAGGTTCACTCATTTTCTCTATTGCATATCTTAAAGTAGTTCTAGGTAAGGATGTGTAGTTTTCACGAAGGAACTTTGTGGCAACCTCCTCATCACGTTTGTAAATCTCTCTTAGAGTCCAGCCAATAGCTTTATGGATGAGGTCATGTCTATCACCTAAAAGTGTCTTAGCAATTGTTAGGGTTGGACCGAAATGGTTGTTTTTGATAAACATGAGTGTAGTAATAATTGATATTCTCTTCTCCCACAGATTGTTCGATTGTGAGAGTCTGTATAAAAGATTAATTTCTTCCTGATTGTTGAACATATAATCACCCAAAATGTGTGGGGCAGATGAATCAACTAGGTCCCAATTATTAATATAACTAATGTTTTGCAGGTAATAGTTATATATTGACTTTTTATCACTAGCTTTGCTTTGATATTTATTTACTAGAATTATCAAACCACATAGGCGAACCTCGTGAATCGGGTTGCGTACTATTATTGTTAGTTCGTGTTCATTTATTGTTTTAGAATATTTTTTTGCAACACTTCGAATGTTTGGTACAGTGACTCCAATGAACTGATCAAATTCAGAGTACTCACCCTTACCAGTTTTAAAGAACCATTCATTACTCTTCTTTCTCTGGCTTGTCGATAATTCTTTTAAGTGGTCTATTATTTTTTCTGCACTCATAAGTTATACTTACAATTATTTATATGTAATTGGGATAATAATACATGCAATTAGCTTATCTTGCTGGTGGATGTTTTTGGTGTGTTGAGGCAATATTTCAAAGAGTGGACGGGGTAACCAGTGTAGAGCCAGGGTATTGTAATGGATCAACAAGTAATCCAACATACAATCAAGTGTGTTCTGGTACAACAGGGCATGCTGAGGTAGTAAGGGTTAAGTTTGACGAGGCCCAGATTAGCTTTAAGGGGTTACTAGAAATTTTCTTCCAGATACATGACCCTACAACCCTCAATAAGCAAGGAAATGATTGCGGTACGCAGTACCGTTCAGCAGTATTTTTTATAAGTAAAACCCAACAATCTCAGGCAATAGGTATGATTAATAGACTAAATAAAGGTGCAGTAACAGAGGTTAGCGAGCTGGATGTATTCTATGGTGCAGAGGACTACCATAGTGATTATTTTAACAATAATGCAAACCAACCATATTGTCAGCTAATAATAGCGCCTAAAATTAATAAATATTTTTCTAATACAAAGTAATGAATTATGAATGATGAAGATTTATTAAGGTATTCACGCCAGATTATGCTACCTCAGGTTGATTTTGAGGGCCAGCAAGCTATTGTGGATTCTACTATTCTTCTTATTGGGATTGGTGGTCTTGGTTCACCGAGCAGCTTGTACTTAGCAGCCGCCGGTGTGGGCCACCTAATAATTGCAGACTTTGATCATGTCGAGATTTCCAATCTGCAACGTCAAATAATCCATCACACTAAAGATATAGGTAGCTACAAGGTCGACTCAGCTGAACAAAAACTGCTCTCAATTAACCCAAAGATTAAGATCACCAAGGTAAAAGAGCTCAACCAAGAAAACATCAACGAGCTGGTGAGTAGGGCGGACGTGGTTTTGGATGGTACAGACAACTTTCAGTCTCGATTTAGTATTAACCAGGCCTGCGTAGAAAATAAGGTGCCACTAGTGTCTGCAGCCGTTATCCGTTTCGAAGGTCAGTTATCAGTGTTCAAAGGCTACGATCCAAATAAGCCATGCTATCAATGCCTATATCCTCCAAGCGAAGAACAAAACGAGAACTGTGTAGATAATGGAGTTCTGGCTCCTGTCGCGGGCTTAGTTGGAACACTACAAGCACTCCAGGCAATCAAAGTAATTCTTAATCTTGGAGAGCAATTAGAGGGTGAATTAATGATGATAGATGCTCTTAGCTTAAGCTTCAGAATGGTAAAAATACAAAAGGATCCAGACTGCAAAATTTGTTGTTAGTTTTTGTAGTATAAACAGTTGTAGCTACATATTGCTAGATTATGTTTGATAGAGTTGTATACGGCAAAAGGATAAATGCATATTTGTGGTAGAGTTATTCCTATTCTGTAATAATGTAGCACCAAAACGCAATTTGAATTAGCTATTGTTTTAGATAATTATTAAAGTATTAATTCATTTCGGGGCGTAGCGCAGTCTGGTAGCGCACTTGACTGGGGGTCAAGTGGTCGTAGGTTCAAATCCTATCGTCCCGACCATAATATAATTAATAATTAATTTATATTACAAAGTATTACCGTATTTATTTTGTCTCAAAGGATAAAATATCACCGGTAATTACGAATATAACAGCTTTATTGTTGTTCAGGTATTAGCTCTAGGGCACGAAATAATAATGATAATAATTACTATTTACAACAAGGGCTTATGGCTGTGCAACTAAGGAAGGAGAAGAATTAATCGTATAGAAAATTTATAAAATACCATTAACATTCCAACACAGCCCTAAGCAAGTATATTATATCAAATACAGTATATATTTATCATAACTTATATTTCATATTATGAAATTATAAAAAATAAGTTGAACAATAAGATGGCTAGTTGAATCTATTTGTATAAGTAATGCAAAAATTTATATTATGAAATTCAGCAATAACTACCGACAGACAGTATAATAATCTTCACATATTTGACTCTCAGTTTAAGTTTATAGTTTAATTTGTAGTTCTTTGTTTTTTTCTATTAACGCTATACATATTTTTTTCAACTTTGACTATAAATACAGATTTAGTAGGCTTAATTGTTGTGCCTGAATTATCAGTTAAATATATATTTTAATTTCTAGGAGTTTATTGATGAGAGCACTTGTTAAAAGTCGTTCAGAGGCCGGCATATGGCTAGAAGATGTACCAATGCCTGATATGGGCAACAATGATGTTTTAATTAAAATACAGAAAACTGCAATTTGTGGTACCGATGTCCATATTTACAATTGGGATGACTGGGCTCAAAAAACTATCCCCGTTCCTATGACTGTTGGGCATGAATTTGCTGGTGTTATTGCTGATAAAGGTACCAATGTCACTTCATTAAATGTTGGAGATGTGGTTTCTGGAGAGGGGCACATAGTTTGTGGCCGTTGCCGTAACTGCCTTGGAGGGGTAAAGCATCTATGCCCAAACACAGTAGGGGTTGGTGTTAACCGTACAGGGTCGTTTGCAGAGTACTTGTCTATACCATCTGAGAATGTTTTTAAACCAAGTAGAGACATTTCTACTGACCTTCTTGCTTGCTTTGACCCTTATGGTAATGCCGTCCATACGGCCCTTTCATTTAACATGGTAGGGGAAGACATTCTTATTACTGGGGCTGGTCCAATTGGCATTATGGCTGCTATGGTTGCGCGGCACTGTGGTGCTAGAAATATAGTCATAACTGACCTCAATGATTATCGACTCGATCTAGCCAAGAGCATTATTCCTAAAGTTATAACGATTAACGCCGGAAAGGAAATAATTACTAGAGAATTTATGAATAGTTTGGGAATATTTGAAGGGTTCGATGTTGGTCTAGAAATGTCAGGCTCACCTCATGCCTTCGGGGATATGTTAAATTTAATGATTAATGGCGGCAGGATAGCCATGTTGGCAATAATGCCTGCAGGCTCTGGGATTGATTGGGATTTAGTTGTATTCAAGGGATTAACCATAAAGGGTATCTATGGGCGTGAGATATTTGAGACATGGTATAAGGGATCAATGATGGTTCAGAGCGGCCTACCACTTGATAAAATAATCACTCATAGGTTCGATGTTGAGGACTTCCAGGATGGCTTCGATGCAATGCTATCAGGTAATTCAGGTAAGGTTGTTCTTAACTGGGATGACAAATAGGGGTAAGTATTGATATGAGTTTTAAAAGTGCAAGAGATAGTATAGCAAAGGACCTAGCAGAGATTGAGAGTGCAGGCCTATGGAAGACAGAAAGGGTCTTAGCGAGCGAGCAAAAAAATGACATAACCCTGGAAGATGGTACTGATGTAATAAATATGTGCGCCAATAATTATCTAGGCCTTGCAAATAATCCAGAAGTTATCGAGGCAGCAAAGGACAGCTTCTCTCGTTGGGGTTTTGGATTATCATCGGTACGATTTATATGTGGCACACAGTCTATCCATAAAACACTAGAAAGAAGTGTCAGTGATTTTTTAGGGATGGAAGATACAATACTATATGCTGCCTGCTTTGATGCAAATGCTGGTCTATTCGAGACCATACTTTCGAGCGAAGATGCGGTAATATCTGATGAGCTAAATCATGCATCCATTATTGATGGTGTGAGACTATGTAAGGCTGCACGTTTTCGTTATAAGAATAACGATATGGATGATCTAAGGACTAAGCTTGAAGAGGCCAAAAGTGACGGTGCAAGGAGAATATTGATTACCACGGATGGTGTCTTTTCTATGGACGGTACTGTCGCTCAACTAGACAAAATATGTGACCTAGCTGACGAGTTCGATGCTATGGTTCATCATGACGATTGCCATGCAGTTGGCTTTATGGGTAAGACTGGTCGAGGTGTGCACGAGTATTGCAATGTAATGGATAGGGTAGATATCATAACGGGAACTTTCGGTAAGGCGCTCGGGGGCGCATCTGGTGGTTACACTTCAGCGAGGAGAGAGATAGTTGATATGTTACGACAACGCTCAAGACCTTACCTGTTCTCTAATACATTGGCCCCATCAATCTGCGCTGCATCTTTAAAGGTTATCGAAATGTTGTCAAGTTCTACCGATCTGCGTGACAGGCTAGAGCACAATACACACTATTTTAGAAAGGGCATGCAAGAGGCAGGGTTTGATGTTGATGATGGAGACCATCCGATAGTTCCGGTCATGCTTGGGGAAGCCAAGTTGGCACAAAGGATGAGCAAGATGCTCCTAGAAAAAGGTATATATGCGATAGGATTTTTCTTTCCAGTGGTACCCAAGGGTAAGGCCAGAATACGCACACAAATATCTGCCGCACATACCAAAGATGATTTAGATAAAGCCATTGAAGCTTTCGCCCAAACCAAAAAGGAACTTTCCAGTTGATCGTGTCACCCAACAATATAGATTGTGAGCAGTTAAGTTGAATATATTTTTATATAAATGTAAGGAGAGGAGTTCTTTTGTGTCGATAACTATGGCTATGGTAGCCCTCATATCTGCACTCTTTCCAGTCCATGGTCTGACTGAACAGAACACATCCCAAAGCACTACAACGGATTTATGTAGCACTATTGATGGTAGCTGGTATTACTATTACCCTCCAGATGTTGATTTCCCTGATGATGTTATGTTTGGGAAGATAACTATGGATATTGCCGATAAAACTGTAAATTCAGGGTTGGCCAACATTCAGAGTGTTATATTGAATCTTGGAGATATGAGCGTAACTCTTGATGAGTATGAAGAGACATGGCAATGTAGTAGCAATAAACTAGCATTTGAGGGTCTATATGATGATGGTTCAGAATATAGCTTTAGTGGTGTTATTACTTTATCTAATGAAAATAAATGGGTTTGGGATGATGGGGAGTTAGGTGAATATATATTTACTTATATTCCGCACTATATTAATTTAGATTTGATTACAGAAAAAGAGCTACAGGTAAGAACTAAAAGAGTACTAGATTTTCTAACTGATAGGGACGGATTTAATCCTATACATAAGTTTTTAGGGAACAGTAATTAGTTATTTTGTTAGACAATCAGTGAGACAAATTAACATTCCGCTAAAATCTCTATCTTTAGCTTCTCAAAAATCTCATCACCCTTTAAGGTTTTAACTATCTCTAGAGCAAAGCATATAGCGGTCCCTACGCCCTGTGATGTCATCACCTTATGCGTAGTAACGATTGGTTGATCGTTGACATACCCAGTAGAACTTATTTTGTTTTCAATTGATGGATAGCAGGTGAACTTTTCTCCGAGAACGCCTGCCTTGTCTAGGGCGTATGGTGCAGCGCAGATTGCACCTATATGCTTATCTTTGTGTTTCATCTGTTTTAGTATAGAAATTACCGTCTCGTTATTTGCTAGGGCTTGAGTTCCTTGCCAGCCCCCTGGAAGAACAATCATATCTATAACGTCAGTATCAATTTCACCTATCAAGCAGTCTGTAATAATTGGTATATTGTGTGCACCTATACAGGTCGTAGTGTCAATTCCTGCAGTAATCACATGGATACCGCCTCTACGGCATATATCGATAATACTGATAGCTTCTATTTCCTCAAAGCCATCGGCCAAAGGGACTAATACTTGGGGCATAATTGTTAATATTTTTTGTTGTTTGTAAGATAAAATAATACATTCGTTAAGAATAACACCAAAAGGAGATCCATGTTTGATAAATCACAAACTTTATCAGTAGTTGATGCTGAAATTGCAAATGCTATAACCGCAGAAGAGTCCAGACAGGAGGCTCACATAGAGCTAATTGCTAGTGAAAACTATACCTCGGTAGCGGTAATGGAAGCTCAAGGATCTCAGCTCACTAATAAGTACGCAGAGGGTTACCCAAGGAAGCGCTATTATGGCGGGTGTGAGCATGTAGATGTTGTAGAGCAGTTAGCAATAGATAGAGCTAAAAAGTTGTTTGGTGCTGACTATGCTAACGTTCAACCTCATTCAGGTTCACAAGCCAATGCTGCAGTTTTTCAGGCTTTGCTTGTACCAGGAGACACAGTGCTTGGTATGAGTTTGGCACATGGTGGACACTTAACACATGGAGCAAAACCATCATTCTCAGGTAAGAATTTTAATGCTGTTCAGTATGGCCTTAATCCAGATACAGGTGAGATAGACTATGACCAGGTAGATAGCCTAGCCCGAGAACACAAACCAAAAATGATAATTGCTGGCTTTTCAGCATACTCTAGAGTCATTGATTGGCAACGTTTTAGGGACATAGCAGACTCAGTTGGGGCATATTTAATGGTCGACATGGCTCATGTCGCTGGACTAATCGCTGTTGGTGAGTACCCTTCACCTATTGGGGTTGCAGATGTAGTAACCACAACCACCCATAAAACCCTGAGAGGCCCTCGAGGGGGGCTTATTCTTGCTAGGGCCAATGAGGAGATAGAGAAGAAATTAAATTCAGCTATATTTCCTGGCATTCAGGGAGGCCCACTCATGCACATTATTGCTGCAAAAGCTGTCTCTTTCAAAGAGGCTATGGGTGATGATTATAGGGACTACCAAAAGCAAGTAAAAATCAATGCCCAAGCTATGGCAGATACTTTCATCGAGAGAGGATATGATGTGGTGTCTGGTGGCACAGATGACCATCTTTTTTTAGTGAGCTTTATTGAGCAAGGTTTAACCGGTAAGGAGGTTGATGCGGCACTGGGTAGTGCTCATATTACTGTAAACATGAATGCGGTTCCAAACGACCCACAGTCCCCTTTTATTACTAGTGGTATCCGTGTAGGGACGCCGGCTGTGACTACTCGTGGCTTTAACAAGAATGAGTGCAGTGAGCTTACAAACTGGATATGTGATATTTGTGACAATCTTGGAGACCAATCGGTAATAGACGAGGTAATTAATAAGGTCGCTAAGTTGTGTGAGAAGTATCCGGTTTATAAATAATTTTGACCGTTTTAATTATCTAACTATATTAGGGGGAGAATGCGCTGTCCATTTTGTCAATCAGATGACACTAAGGTGCTTGATACAAGATTAATGGGAGAGGGCTCTCAAGTACGACGTAGGCGCGAGTGTACCTCTTGTAATGAGCGCTACTCTACTCTAGAAAGTGTTGATCTGAATTTCCCTAGGCTAATTAAGAGTGATGGCTCTAGGGAGTCTTTTAATGAGACTAAGTTGCGATCCGGTTTACTCAAGGCGCTAGAAAAGAGGCCTGTAAAGACTTCCTCAATCGAAAGTTCAATTACTAAAATTGAGCACAAATTAATGACCCAATCAGAGCGTGAGGTTGCTTCTTCAAAGGTAGGTGAATGGGTAATGGATGAGTTAAGATTATTGGACGAGGTTGCCTACATTCGTTTCGCTTCAGTATATAGACAGTTTCAGGACATTGAGGAATTCAAAAATGAAATTGAAAAACTCATGAAAAAATAAAACACA
>Ga0207990_1000867_pt1 | contig 16716 bp, 12 predicted proteins | sample ETNtaG_8_FD_185780 | JGI IMG/M metagenome (GOLD analysis project Ga0207990, IMG submission 185780) | Marine microbial and viral communities from oxygen minimum zone, Eastern Pacific Ocean - ETNP201406SV75 (SPAdes) (version 2) | ecosystem: Environmental > Aquatic > Marine > Oceanic ...
CCTGATCACCAATACCGGATCTCCTGAGTGGCGTACAACGCAGTCTGTCACGCTGCCCAAAGCCCAACGTGACGGCCCGGAGCGACCGTGAGTTGTCATGGCTACCAAGCTGCCCGGAGTTTCCGAGGCCGTATCTACTATTACATTAGACGCAGGCCCGCGCTTGACGATGTGATCAATGTTGGCAACTCCTCGGTCCTTGAGGTCATTTTCCAATCCTTTGATATATTCAACCGCTTGGTTGCTGGCATCACGAGCCATTTTTTCAGAGCTCGGGAAGTGCAACCCACCGACGCCTTCCAATCGTTGATAACCGGTCACAGCGCTGAATTCTTCCACGGTTGCAACGGCCTCAAGCAAGGTGACCTTGAGATTAAGGGCATACGCCAGTGATGCGACGTGAGGCAGTACCTCCTCGGATAAAGGGGAACCATCAACAGGGGCAATTATTGTTTCGAGATTCATCTCGGGCTCTGATTTGTCATTACCATGGCTGCGTACGATTAACATCGGGTTTTTCGTGCGGTGGAGGACGGTATCTACGACACTGCCCAACAACCACCGAGTTAGCCCTGATCGGCCATGTGTGGCGATGGCTATCAGGGAATTAGGGGTCTTGCCTGCTTCTCTGCTAATGACGGAAGCGGCGTCACCTTCATAAGGCGCGCATGTTATTTCCTTAACTGGCATTTTTCTTTTAATGTCGTTCAGGTAATCCGTTGCATGGTCGAGTCTACCCTGGGTGATATTACTAACGTAGCGGCCGCGCGCCGGGTCACTCATCGTCTCGGGTACCGAATCGCAAACCTGCATCAAGTGGATAGGGATGCTGAGACCTAAGCTAATCCGCGTGGCGTAGCATAGCACCCTTTCTGACATCGGAGATCCGTCTAGTGGCACCAAAATTCGGTCGTACATAAGATACCTCCTTCCATGAAAGACCGTTTACACCTGAATAATATTGCGCCGGTATGGCTAGCGCATGAGCCCCTTGGCCTGTCTTTCGTGGACAACCGGCAGTGCTAGTACTAGTCCATAAATCGAGGGTCGTATGAAAAGAGGTTATTCACGACACGTTTAACACCACTGGTTATATATTTGGAATATTTATAGGGGCCACCTGCTTTGCCCTAGTATTAAGAGGCCTCGGTGGGGACGATCTAATTAGCATGGCTCTCACAGGGCTTCCACTCGGTTCATATGGCACGATAATCGCCCTCCTATTGATTATTTTCCTGTTGGGCTTTTTCCTCGACTGGATCGAAATAACCCTGATTGTGTTACCCTTCCTTACCCCAGTTGTTGCTAGCCTCGATATTCAAGTTAGCGGCTTCGGAGTAGTGGATAATCCCGAAATGATCTGGTTTTTACTACTTGTTGCCATGGCTTTGCAGACATCATTTCTCACACCTCCTGTGGGGTTCGCCATCTTTTATCTCAGGGGCGTGGCACCGACCGATATACAACTCGGCCATATATATAGAGGGGTGATCCCGTTTATCGTTTTGCAACTCATCGCTTTAACCATGCTTGTGATTTGGCCTGAATTGGTGACCTGGCTGCCTGCAGTGGCGTATGGAAACTGATTACGCGAATTGATTGAGCCCGAACGGGTGTTGGTTTAGGTAACAATAGCGGCGCATGAATTTCTCGCTGCTTATCGAGGTACCCAAATTCGGGCTTTACTGTAATATGAGTGGACGGGTGGTTGAAATCGGAAGTACGGCAGCGGCGTTTTAGTTCTCTAAACTATGAGAACATCTCAGGGTTCGACTCTCCACCAGGAACACGACTCAGACGCCTCAGGCTCATATTGAGTCTGGGGCGTCTGGTTTATCAAACCACCCCAATACCGACCTAAGTCGTGGTAATCCCGAATAAACGGCGAAAGGCCAACTTGGAACGATAGCCACTTGGCTTTCTCCTTGAAGACTGGTTAACACCCTTGTACACTGGGCCGCAACTCAAGCCGATTCCGTCTACGAATCCGAGGTAATGCTTTGGCAGGTGAATCAACGGTCCTTGTTGGCACAGTTGGACAAGGCATTATGCGTAGCTCGGACAGAGGCGATACTTGGCAGCGTATATCTGTCAACCAGGGGATGTATCAAAATCCTATGGTTAGAGTTCTGGCGAATCATCCAGATCAACCTGACGTGGTCTTCGCTGGATCGGATCGGGGTCTATTCAAGAGCCTTGACGCAGGACAGAGCTGGCGGAGAATCGTCTCGCCTTTAAGTGAATACTCCGTGTGGGCGATAGCCATCGACCCGACGGACCCAAACATAATGTTTTCCGGGACCGGAACCCCATCCCCGGTCGCTATGTTTCGATCGGACGACGGAGGGGAAAATTGGGAGCGCCGCGACATGGAAGTGGTTGAGGAATGTCCGATAGGTAATCCGCAGATGACGGGGATCGCGATTGACCCCACGAACCCCAAGAGCGTCTGGGCAGGTATAGAAGTGGATGGTCTGAGGCACAGTTCTGACGGAGGAGACACCTGGACCAGGGCTGGAAGCGAAATTCCGAACCTGGATGTCCACAATGTCGCGGTCACTGCGGGGCCACCCAAGACCATTGTCGTTGTCGTCAACAATGATGTTTTCACGAGTATCGACGATGGTGCCACATGGGAAAATATAGGAATCAAAGAAGTGTTTCCGTATACCTACCCCCGTGGAATAAAAGTACACCCTGGGAATCCAAGCACCATTTTTTTGACCATAGGCGACACCACACCAGGCCGGACCGGGACAGTCATGCGGTCCAAAGACAGCGGCCAAACCTGGAAAGATCTCTCGCTACCTACATCGCCTAACAGCGCTATGTGGGTTGTGGATATCTCATCACCCGACGGCCGACTGGCCTATGCCGGCAGTCGTTATGGACACCTTTACTGCAGCGATGATGGCGGAGACTCTTGGAATAAGTTGTGGCGAGAGTTCAGCGAAATTTCGTCCGTGTTGTCTATACCTAAATAATACTGCCCTGTTGATTCAGAATGTAAATACCTGATGGACATCGTTTCAAGTTTGACCCGTTAGAGGCTTTAATGAGTAATGGGATTCGGGATCGTTTCGGTATGGCCCTAAGTACCAGTTCGGCGGCGGCCGCCGATACCTTGGAAGAGGGTATGGACCGACTGCTCTCCCAGAACCATGGTCCTGAATTGAAATTTCAAGAAGCGATCGATCTGGACGAAGGGTTCGCCTTGGCCCATGCTTGCCTCGCATACTGGTATCAACAACGGGCTCTTCCGGGTGAAGCCAAGAAGACCATGGGCAAAGCTCTGGATCTGACCTCCGGAATCACTCGTAGGGAACGCCAATTGATCGAATCCATCAGTCATTGGATATTCGGACGAGGCGGTGATTCTATCAGCCTCATAAAAGAACATCTCTCCGAGTTTCCCCGGGAAAGACTGCTACTACGGCTGGCCCACCGATTGTATATGCTGGGGTGCAGCGGAGCTGGTTCACCGAATTTCCCTCCTGAATATCTATCGCTGCTCCAAAGCGTTGAGGCCCATTGCACAGATGATTGGGCCTTTTTAGCCGAATACGCTTTTGCTCACCACGAAACCGGCCAATTGGATATTGCGATGGAATTGGCTCAGCGTTCTTTGGATATGAATCCGGTCAACGCTGTCGCGTGTCATTCCATGACACACGTGCACTTTGAACGAGGGGACGCCTCTACCGGAGAAAATTTTTTAGGCTCTTGGCTCCAGGGATTCGAAGCGCCCGCTAGCTCTTACGTACATTTGTCATGGCATTTGGCACTTTTTGAGATGGCCCAAGGCAAGTATCAAGAGACCCTGGATCGCTATGAAAAATACATCCGCCCCTCCGTGATCGCCAATAATATGGCCGCTTTGAATGACAGCGCTTCCTTGATGTGGCGATTACAGATCTATGGCGGCACTCCACCTCCGAAACCGTGGGACGAAGTGTCGAAAATCGCGGCTCCTGCCGCCGCAGGCCCCGGCGCGGCGTTCCGTGATGCCCACGCTGCCTTGGCATTCGCGGGCAGCGGTGACTACGAATTGATGGGCCAGATGGCTAACCGCCTACAAAATGCAGCCAAGAGAGGTGACTCCTTTGCTAGGGAAGTTATCCTGCCATTGATACAGGGCCTCGAAGCATTTGCCAAAGAGAATTACACTGAAGCATCCCGTTTGATGGAGCCGGTTTTCCCTCAGTTAGTGCGCATTGGAGGGAGCCATGCACAGCGCGAAGTCTTTGAAGATACCTTGCTAGAAGCTTATATACGGGCGGAACAGTTCGAAAAAGCGGAGGTCATGCTTTATGGGCGCCTGAACCAGAGAGAGTCGGTGCGCGACACGTTTTGGTTGGGCAGGGTTCAATCGGGCCAGGGCCGATCAACTGAGGCTAACTCTAACTTCCACCGTGTAGTGCAAGGTTGGAGAGCCGCTGATTCTGGAACTCCCGAGATTTCCGCTTTGAACAAACAAAAGGCAGCGGTGGCTCAATGAAGAGAGTCGGGTTCTTGCCGGTTGGAGATAATTCGAGAAGAAACTCGTTGCTGATAGATTTACGAGTTTAGGCCGCTACCAACACAGCGTGACGGTGTTGGTAGCGGCCTAGTTTCATACGGCTAATTGGCAGTTAATCTACCTCAGGATACCCGACTCGCTTTTTATCCATGGCCTGTCGAACGGACACCCCGCAGAGACCACCTATTGCGAGCAGTCACCTTGAGTGAAGCGAAGGGTCTCTTTGTCCTTCGTCAGTGTTGCTCAGCGGGGCTTTAGGATGCGCTTCTCCAACGGGTAAAACACCGGCCTCCCATCGGGTGGAGGACCCTATAGTCAACGTGCATCACCAAGTTTCTTCTCAAGATTGACACGCTGAAAATGTGCTTCTATTATCCAAGCCTGTTCTGAGTCTAGTGACCAGATCCTCAAATCAAGGCACGCTGACATACGGGAGGGTAAAAGTGAAGTACGACACAGTGATTGTTGGAGCGGGTTCAGCCGGCTCCATAGTGGCCGCCAGACTCAGCGAAGACCCGGATCATTCCGTGTTGTTGCTGGAAGCTGGGCCCGACTACCCCGACTTTGAGCACTTGCCCGAAGAAGTAAAGTTCGGGTACGCCACCGCCACTGACATCATGACCAGTGACCATAACTGGCAATTTTTTGGCAAGGCAAGTGATACCGCGCCACCGATGCTGGTGCCTAGAGGTAGGGTTACCGGAGGTTCCAGCGCCATCAACGGACAAGTTTTCTTAAGAGGCGTGCCGGAGGATTATGACTCTTGGGCCGCCATGGGCAACGACGAATGGGCGTTCCCCAACCTGATTCAGTATTTCCGCAAGGTTGAGGCGGACCCAGACTTTCCAGACGACGATTTCCATAGTTCGGAAGGGGCAATCATGGTCCGGCGGTTCAAACCAGACGAAATGAGGCCGGACCAAACCGCATTCTACGAGGCCTGCAGGGAGGCTGGATTTGCGGACAGCCCTGACCACAATGCACCTGATGCCAGCGGCGTGGGGCCGGTGCCACTAAATAACCCCAACGGGATCCGATTCAGCACGGCCTTGGGTTACTTGAACCCGGCACGTCATCGCTTGAACCTGACCATCAGACCAAACTGCGTAACCCGTAAGATCATCTTCGAAGGTAAGCGGGCCGTGGGCGTGGAAGTCGAGAGCGGAGGTGAACGATTTACCGTTGATGCCGGAGAGGTTATCTTGAGCTCCGGGGCCATCGGCTCTCCGCATATCATGTTGCTTTCAGGCGTCGGACCGGCAGATAATCTCGGGGAGATTGGAATACCAGTGATTCACGAATTGCCCGGCGTGGGACAGAACCTCCGCGATCATCCCATGGTGTTTACCACCTGGCAGACGAAACCGGACTACCCTCTTGACGGCTTTGCTCCCAGGGTCCAGACGATTCTTCGGTGGACTGCGGAAGGGTCAGACGTGCGTAACGACCTCTTGATTTTCATGCAGTCCTATGCGACCGATCGAAACTATCGAGGCGTAGGGGACGTGCCTCCATTGGGCATAAGGATGTTGGCTTCTCTGGAGTTGCAACTTAGCGCTGGAGAGTTGCGCCTCACATCCAGCGACCCCGATGAACAACCGTCTTTGGACTACAGGTATCTCCAATACGACGAAGATCTGAGGCGAATGAGAGAGGCTGTGCGGCTATGTGTGTCTCTTGGCCAGCATGAAAAGTTCACTGACATCATCGAATCCCGGATAGAGCCGACAGATGATGAACTGTCTTCCGACGAGAAATTGGACGCCTATATGCTGCGCGAGGCAACCACCGGCCAGCACATCTCAGGCACCTGCAAGATGGGACCGGGCTCAGACAAAATGGCAGTTGTGGACCAATATGGCAGGGTCCACGGGATGGAAAATCTGAGAATTGTCGACGCGTCGATAATGCCAGACTGCATCCGTGCCAACACCAACGTGACCACAATGATGATCGCGGAGCGGGTATCAGACTTCATCCGGGAAGGCAAATAACAAGGGAGAAGTACATGCCTGAGAAAATCGACCTGTTCGAGGCTATCGACACCCAAAGGGGTATTCGTTATTTCAAGCCTGATCCGGTCCCTGACGAACTCATCAACCGGTTGCTGGAGGCCGCCGTCAAGGCGCCATCGGGTGGAGCGAAACAAGGATGGAGCTTCATCGTCATTCGAGACCCGGAGACCAGGCGTAAGATCGGAGACCTTTACCGAGCCGGGTCTAGGTTTGAGATCGGGACTGACCTCACAGCACAGGTCCGGCGGGCCTACGGCGGCGCCCAACATCTGGAGGACCACATTGAGGAAGTTCCTGTGTTGCTCCTAGCCTGCATCCAGGCTGACCCAGGGACAACACCGTCGGCTGCCTCCATTTTTCCCGCCGTCCAAAACATTCTTCTGGCGGCGCGTGGACTCGGGCTGGGCAGCGTCTTGACCACCCGTCAAACGCGCTTTGAAAAAGAGATTAAACAACTGCTCAGTATCCCTGATGACGTGACGACTATGGCCCTATTACCGATTGGATTCCCAGCCGATGGGACCCGCTACGGGCCAACTAGGCGCAAGCCTTTGGAAGAAGTCGCTTTTGTTGAACGTTGGGGGGAAAGCTGGCAGCTTGGCTCTCCGGGCTATACTAGCAATATATGAATAGGGGAATTTATGGCGCTTGACTCCTCCACCGTCCGCCTACTTAGTCAGCTTGCCGAAGGCGATGGCAAGCCTTTGCACGAATGCTCACCCGACGAGGCCCGCGCCTTGTTATCTAAGTTGGCAGAACTTGCCGGCCCTGCGCCGGAGATGTGGCGTGTTGAGGAGCGTAACATCCAGGAACCGGACGGCCAAGCCAGGCTCCGGATCCTGGTCCCCTTCGAAAAACCCATTGGTGTTCTGGTCTACTACCACGGGGGCGGATGGGTCTTAGGTTCAATCGACGAGTATGACACGGTCGCGCGCAAGATCGCGGAGCGAACATCTTGCGCAGTCGTCTTGGTGGAATACCGGCTTGCGCCGGAGCATCGCTACCCGACTGCGGTGGATGATTCATATGCGGCACTGGAATGGGTCGGGCAACACATCATGGATATCGCGGGACGAAAGGTTCCGCTGATCGTGGCCGGTGACAGCGCCGGTGGAAACCTTGCGGCTGTCATGGCAATACGCGCCCGCGACCGCAACGGACCGTCCATTGCGCTGCAGGCGCTCATCTATCCCGTCACCGATGCCGATTTTAACCGTCCCTCATATACCGATCCCGAAAATCAACTACTGCTGACACGGGATGGGATGATTTGGTTCTGGGACCATTACCTTCCAGACCCCTCCCTCCGTACACAGCCGGACGCCTCTCCCTTGCACACCGAAAATCTCTCTGGACTTCCGCCGGCCGTCATAATTACTGCGGAGCACGATGTCTTACGGGACGAAGGCGAGGCCTACTCGTCACGTTTGCAGGAAGCTGATGTGCCGGTTGATATCCAAAGAATCGCCGGCCAGATGCATGGATTCTTCACCCTACTGCTGCTTCAAGGTAGCGAGCTAGGGTTTCAGCATATTGTCAAAGCGGTTAAAGCAAGTATCTTCAGCACGAGCAAAGCTCAGGCAGCGAAATAACTAGGTCTAGCTCCCTGGCAAGACCCTCCAACCAATCGAACAAGCACCCGGAGGACAGAATGGCGAACTCGGAAAATCACCCAGACTTTGATGCCGTGGTCATAGGGGCTGGCTTTGCCGGATTGGGCATGCTACGGAAGCTGCGGGAAGAACACGGTATGTCCGTCCAAGTGTACGAGACGGGCGACGGAGTCGGCGGCACCTGGTATTGGAACCGCTACCCCGGTGCACGCTGCGACTCCGAGAGCTACATGTATTGCTTCTCATTCTCCAAGGAGATGCTTCAGGACTGGAACTGGAGTGGCAAGTATCCGGAACAGCCCGAGATTCTTTCCTACCTGAACCACGTCGCGGACCGTTTCGACCTCCGCCGCAACATTCAGTTCAACACCCGGGTCACCTCGGCAAGATTCCTAGAGGATGCCAGCCTCTGGGAGGTCGAAACAGACCAAGGCGACCGTGTCACATCACAGTTCCTAATCACCGGTATCGGGTGCATCTCATCGGGCAATGTGCCAGACATCAAAGGATTGGACTCCTTTCAGGGAGAGCAATATCACACAGGAAGCTGGCCCCATGAAGAAGTGGATTTCGCTGGGAAGCGCGTGGCTGTCATTGGCACGGGCTCAAGCGGTATACAATCGATCCCGGTGATCGCCAGGCAAGCGGAGCACCTGACCGTGTTTCAACGGACTCCGCAGTACACGATTCCCGCGCGCCATGGCACCATTGACCGCAAGTTTCTAGAGGAAACGGTAAAACCGAACTACGATGACTTAATGGAGAGGGCGAGGTGGTCCACGGCAGGATTTCCCATGGACCGCGATGAACGCTCTGCTTTAGAGATAAGTGCGGCGGAGCGTCTGGAAATATACGAGGCCAGTTGGGCTGAAGGTGGGACCAGGTTCCTGAGCACGTCCTTCAAAGACGTCAGCACAGACAGAAGGGCAAACGACACTATGGCCGAGTTTATCCGGAAGAAGATCCGCGAAATGGTGCAGGACCCCGAGACCGCCGAAAAGCTCATGCCTACGGACCACCCATTCGGTTCAAAACGTCCCCTCATTGATACCGATTACTTTGAAACATACAACCGCGAAAACGTCGAGCTAGTCGATATTCGTCACTCGCCGATCCAAGAGATCACTCCCAGAGGGATACGGACTGACGACCACGAGTTCGAGTTCGACATGATCGTATTCGCCACCGGTTTCGACGCCATGACGGGCACCTTCTTCAAGATGGATATTCGCGGTAGAGATGGTCTGCTGCTCAAAGAAAAGTGGTCTGAGGGCCCGAAGACCTACCTCGGACTACAAACGGCTGGATTCCCCAACATGTTCATGATCACAGGACCTGGGAGCCCTTCTGTCTTGAGCAACATGCCGGTGTCCATAGAGCAGCACATCGACTGGATTGCGGACCTCCTACAGCACATGCGCGAACATGACATCAAGAGTGTTGAGGCAGAAGCCGACGCCGAGAAGGCATGGGTTGTTCATGTGAATGAGGTCGCCGAGCCCACGATGTTCATGCAGGCGGACTCCTGGTACCTCGGAGCGAATATCCCCGGGAAACCCCGTGTGTTTATGCCTTATGCGGGCGGCGTCGGGACCTACCGCAAAAAGTGCAATGAGGTCGCAGATAACGGATATGAGGGATTCATCCTCGGTACTGGCCGTAGAGAGGCTGAAACAGGCAAATCCTAAAGGTTTATGAGCCAGGCGCAAGGCTGGAGGGTTGACGTCATTTCCTTGAGCTGGGATGCAAGGCTAATGTACCCGTGGCGGTGGCAAGAAATACAAATGCTACCGCGGAGCCGCGGCCTAGCAAGCGCGCTCTAGATGCAGTTCAACAGACCGGAGGGTGGCAAACCTACCGCTCATCCTGGGCCTGTCTCTCGGCGCTAACCAGGCTTACGGAGCTGCCGGCTGAAATCGGCAACCTGACCAGCCTTAGGAGCCTGTTTCTCGGTGATAACCAGCTTACGGAGCTGCCGCCTGAAATCGGCAACTTGACCAGCCTTAAGAGCCTGTCTCTCTATCGTAACCAGCTTACGGAGCTGCCGCCTGAAATCGGTGATTTAGCCGGATTGGAGAGACTCTTGCGCCTTACTCCTAAGGGATTGAATCTTTCGCACAACTTGCTCACAATACTTCCGACTGAGATAACCCAACTGAGGGAAGAGTGGGGAATAGATCTTTCTGGGAACCCACTCATGAGTTAGTGCACGAGCAATCCGCGGACGGGCTGTTTCCTCCTTGCCCCCGGCAAGAATGGCTCTTGCCGCTTCGGCCCTACACCCACCCTAACCTTTTACCGAGTCGATGGCCTAACCGGCGGATGCACTTACCAACGTCACCAGCATCATCTACCTCGCAGGCTAGAGAAGCGCCCGGGTGTAGTCAGCGACTCCTGAGGCGAGGATCTAACACGTCACGCAAGGCATCACCAAGCATATTGACCGCTAAAACCGCGATGCTGATGGCCACGCCTGGTGCGATAGCTAGCCATGGGGCGTTTTCTAGGTAACGTCGTCCTTCCAGGGCCAGCATCCCGCCCCAACTTGGAGTAGGAGGCGGGGTACCAAGACCAAGGTAGCTGAGCGCAGCCTCGATAACAATAGCGTTACCGACCCAGATTGACGCAATGATAATAATTGGAGCAAACACATTTGGCAGTATATGGCGAAACACAATCCGGCTATCGGTGGCTCCGACCGAACGTGCTGCTTCGATGTAAACATTTTGTTTGATCGCCAAGACCGTAGACCGTACTACTCTGGCCGAACCGGGTGCGATAACAATGGCGATTACCAATATTATGTTGAATATTCCTGGCTGTAGCATGGTCATCACTGCTAAGGCCAACACAATCGCCGGAATCGCCATCAATGTATCGACTATCCGCTGCAGCACCTGGTCGATTTTCCCGACGAAATAACCTGATATTAACCCGATAATAGTGCCAAGAGTGACACCGAGCGCCACTGCTCCCAAGCCTACGATCAACGACACTCGAGCGCCATATATGATGCGGCTAAGCACATCTCGTCCGATAGCATCGGTTCCTAGTAGATAGTTTCTACCGGGGCCTTCTAGGCGTACCGGCATCCCGTTTTCATCCAGGTTAAATTCATAGGGGTCAAACGGCGCTACAAGTGGAGCAAATATTGCACCAAACACTATAATTAGAACGATCAGTCCTCCAGCCCCTCCGACAGGCTTGGAGACAATGAACCTCATTAGGGAACGAGACTGGCGCCCAAGACCGTTTGATATCGCCTCTAACGGGTTCTTGGGGCTGGAGCTTAATTCCAACGGTCCTGTATCTTTACCCATATCGAATTCGCGGGTCGAACCAGGCGTAGGATATGTCGACAAGAAGATTCATCAGAACCATAATTCCGCCGAAGAATATAACCGCACCTTGAACTAACGTGTAGTCTCGGAATAACACCGCATCTAATGTCATGTTTCCTACACCGGGCAGAAGGAAAATGGTTTCTATGATGACGGTGCCTCCCAACAGGATGGAGAACTGTTGACCTATTAGGGTGACTACTGGGATAAACGAATTCTTCATCGCGTGCCCGACTATAATTTTTTGTTCGGATAGCCCTTTAGACCGAGCGGTCCGGATATAGTCCTCACGAAGTACTTCGAGCATAGAAGATCGGGTCATGCGCATGGTGACGGCAGAAAACCGGAAGCCAATAATGGCAGCAGGAATCAATAACTGCTGAAAGGTTTTTATCGGGGCCACCCAAATCCCCTCAAATCCCCTAGGCGGCAACCAATGGAACCACAAAGAGAGGATTAGGATAGCGACTACACCGCTCCAGAAATCCGGTAGAGAAAGTCCTAACACTGAAAACAGCCTACCTCCGTAGTCAGCAACAGTATCTTGGAAAACGGCAGATATTACCCCGATGGGTATTGCCATCAGTAGCGCGATGACCAGCGATAGCAGGGCTAAATGAAGAGTGAGACTAATGCGGTCGCCAAGTTCATCGGCCACCGACCTTCCGCTCAGCAGGGAATCTCCTAGATCCCCCCGGAGCAAATCCTTCATTGTCGATCCGTATTGGACTAAAAATGGCCTGTCTATTCCCAGCTCTTCCCGGGCGGCGTCATAGGATTCCTTGGTCATGGTGGCATCTTGGCCCAAACGCATCATAACCACGTCGCCGGGAAACATCCTGACCATCGAGAACACCAATAGGTGTACTAACCAAAGAACCAAGATAGCTAAGAGCAACCTGTGTAAGATGTACTGTGACATACAGGTTACCGTCGGCTATGTAGATAGAAATCTTTGGCAGGCTATTTGCGAGGCCAATACGACTCTTGACACACGCCCCCACAGAATGTCAATCAATGTTACGACGTTCAGACTGCAGGGGATTGCCCTCACTGTTGCGACCGGTAGAATCAACGTTTTTACTGAGTCCACCAAGGTGTTATTGATTTGGATGGTTAACTTATTCGGCAAATTTGTCAAAAGAACGTGATGGAGCGCCATCAGTCAACCATGCCGACTTCACTTCATATGAGCAATAACCGGTGAACCAACAATAGGGATTATCGCCTGCATGAAGGTAGGACTGAGTCAATCTATAGTGGGGAGGAACGATGGTCGTAAGCCTATACACTTGATCCGTTAGGTAGTCCCACAGTTCCTTTTGAATTTCCACTTGCCTACCTGCATCAGCGCCGATCCACTCGTCCAGAAGAACGTCAATCTTTTCATCTTCAATATGAGGACAGTTAACACTGGAATCGGAATGATATGGGAGGTAGAGCCAGTCGTAAGCTGTCGGTCCCGATCCATACGGGCTCAGCCCAATAAGGGTATCGTTCATCGGCTCCCCACACTTGGATTTCGACCACCAAGTGGCGTACTCGCTTTGCTTAATCGTGGCATCTAGGCCAATGTCTTCCCACATCTTTTCCAGGAGTACAGCTGTGTCGCCGAATGTGAATCCCGATAGTTCACCCCACTCGATTTCTACCTCGAACCCATCCGGGTAGCCAGCTTCGGCTAGTAGGGCCTTCGCTCCCTCAGGATTGAATTGGTACCACGGACCCAAGTTGTCCACGGTGTACTCCGTGATGTCGGTGTACCCACCAACCGCCCATGGCATAGGACCGTATGGTGTAGCGTCCCCGGCATTAATCACATTCGCAATCACATCACGGTTGATAGCCATCGACATAGCCCGGCGAACCCTAACATCATCGAAGGGCGGCTTGGCTAGATTAAGAAATACGCCGTGGTCTCCCCATCCGAATGAAGGGACTCTATATAACGTTGTATCGGGTACGCTCTCAAGCACCTGATCCAAAATGTCATAAGCGCTTATCCGCATGAGATCAATCTGTTGCGCCCGGTAAAGGGCTACCTGTGTGGCAGGATCGCGGGTGAATATGTAACGCACCGCGTCTAGGAACGGCAGTTGCTCCCCTTTTAATTTCAAGTGATAGTTCGGATTTGCGACGAACAGCATCCCTTCGCCAGCAGCAAATTCTTTCAGGGTGAACGCACCGGTACCGCCTGGGTTCTCCCCCAGACCACCGGGCGATTCTTGGGCCTCTTTAGCTACTATTGGAGGAGTGGAGCCGTTGGTATACAACGTAGGGAACCCCGCCAAGGCCTGCTTGAGATGGAATCGCACAGTTTCCTGGTCAATCACCTCGACGCTATCTACAGAAGCGGTGGCCGTGTATTGAGGGACCACCCTTAATAAGTCGAACGAATATTTTACGTCTTCGGCAGTAACCGGTCGGCCGTTCATCGGAGGCCGGTCATGGAACCTTGCGTCCTGGTTGATCTTAAAATCCCAGGTTTTCAAGTCCACCGCTTCCCAACTCGCGGCAATATTAGGCCGAATAGTGGGTGTGGTGTGGACTTCTGGGAACCACCAAGTCGATTCCCATTCGAGTAAGGCGTCATACTGTGCCAGGTTTTCGTTGTTCCGTGCCCTGGTTGGATCAACATCGGGGATGGGGCTCATAGTGAGTTGGATTACGCCGCCCCGACGTGGTGGCCATGGCCAAGCTTTCGGTGGCCATGGATACTTCTCGTCAAGTTCTTGCAACACCGATCGAGCAGCGTAAGCGTACGGTGTTGCCGTTGGCACTCCACCAGAAGCCGCAGGTGCACTTGTTGCAGTAGGTTGCGGAGCGCTGGTTGCCGCGGCTTGTGGCGCAGCCGGCTCAGTGGACGAACCACATGAGATAACAAGCGCTAGCAAGAATATGGCGATTAAAGGTAGTAACCGCCTTGAAAATGCCTTAATACGTCCTGTCATTCCTACTTACCCTCATAATCCCAGGTATGAAATTCCCTGTGTGAACTCGTAATAGAAAGTCGAACCGTGGCTATACCGAGATACTGGTGAAACCCATTTTTAAATAATCACCTGCAATAATAAGGCCCAAGTACAGTGATATTCATATGGGATTTTCGTGTCGCCGCCGCATACTAGCTTAATGCCGTATAAGAGTCAACGGCAATTCCGAAATGTAGAGTGTGAGTCAATCAACATATGAAGCGAATATTATCGTCAAATTCCTATAATTAAATAATAGCGGTTACCGCGTAGAGATCGTCGGCAAATAGGCTGGCTAACTTGCTTAAACGCAGTGAATGGTAAGAATATTTTATGATAATCATTCTTGCGGATTATTCTCTTGGAATATAAAATTAGGCGCGTGTAAAATTCGATGAATCGGTGCCAAGCTGCGATTCATCTAATAAGCGTGAAGTAAGCTACCTGTCGTAATCGCGAGACGGGCTATGAAAAGAGTTTAAGGAGCAGAGAGATGGCTGATTCCCTAAATGAAACATCGGTACCTATTTCTGAGACCAGAGATAAGACTGAAAAGTTCGATGCGATTGTCATCGGGTCGGGGGTCACGGGGCTATACGCTTTGTATCGTATGCGCCAACTCGGGTTCTCGGTCCGGGCATATGACGATGCTAGTGGAGTGGGTGGAACTTGGTATTGGAACCGCTATCCAGGTTGCCGTTTTGACTCTGAGAGCTACTCTTACGGATATTCATTTTCCGAAGAACTTTTGCAGGAATGGGACTGGAAAGAACATTACTCCAGCCAGCCAGAGACCGAACGCTATCTAAACTATGTGGCAGATAAGTTCGATCTGCGTCGTGACATACAATTCAACTCGCGAGTCATGTCGGCGACGTTTGTCGAAGAAGATAGCTGCTGGGAAATCGTCTTAAAGGACGGGAGGAAAGCCCGTGGCCAGTACTTGATTACGTCGGTCGGAAGTTTTTCTGCCGGTTACGTTCCTGACTTCGAGGGAATCGACAGCTTCAAAGGGATTACATCTCACACTCGAGGATGGCCGGCAGAAGGAATCGACCTGGCCGGAAAACGAGTTGGAGTCATCGGCACCGGCGCCAGCGGCGTGCAACTCATTACGGAGATTGCCAAAGAGGTTGGCCACCTGACAGTATTCCAGCGCACAGCGAACTACTGCGCTCCCCTCCGCAATGGCCCGATCGACGATGAGACCCAGAAACAGATCAAAGCCAGTTATCCGGAGATTTTCAGGGTGTGCATGGAAACCCCCGGCTCGTTCATACATGAATTCGACAAGCGGTCGGCCATGGATGTTTCTAAAGAGGAACGTTTGGAGCAGTATGAACGCCTTTGGGCCGAGCCGGGCTTCAAGAAGTGGCTCTCCAATTTTCATGACGTGATGGTCCCGGGAGAGGCCAATGAGGACTACGCGGAGTTTGTTCGCAACAAGATTCGCGAGCGCGTTCACGATCCAGTCATAGCGGAGATGTTGGTTCCCAAGGACCACATGTTTGGCTCCAAACGGCTGCCTTGCGAAAGCGGTTATTACGAGGTTTACAACCAGGACAATGTTTTGCTTGTTGACGTTCGCGAAGCCCCCATTGAGCGAATCACCCCCAAGGGCGTTAAGACCAGTGACGCGGAGTACGAATTAGACGTCATCATCTATGCCACCGGGTTTGATGCCATCACCGGCGGGTTGATCAATCTGAATATCACCGGCCAAGACGGTCAGACGCTAAAGAATAAATTTGCAGACGGTCCAAGGACCTACATGGGCATCACCTCAGCAGGATTCCCCAACCTGTTTACAGTAAACGCAGCATCGGTGGGGAACTTTGTCAGGGCTTCTGAGCCGTTGATAGATTGGGTAGCCGATGCAATGGGCTATCTTCGAGACAACGATTTTAGGCGCATTTCGCCCACTATCGAGGCTGAAGACGCCTGGGTTAGACACGTCAATGAGGATGGCGCAAAGATCTTACGGACACAGGCGAATTCATGGTTTGTGGGAGCAAATATTCCCGGCAAGGCGCGGGCATTGCTCACAGCCCCTGATACGGCTCCGGCCATGAGGGCCAAGCGTGCAGAGGTTGCGGCAAATGGGTATGAGGGGTTCATTTTAGAGTGAATTCCGCATCCCCCACGTGGATGAAGAACGAAGCACTATATCCTTCCTGAGTTTGACCCTACTCCGGCTACGACCGGCACCTTGACTATCTGCGGGCCGCCGACTTCGATTCGCTGCTCGACGGCGGC
>Ga0207990_1000869_pt1 | contig 16697 bp, 14 predicted proteins | sample ETNtaG_8_FD_185780 | JGI IMG/M metagenome (GOLD analysis project Ga0207990, IMG submission 185780) | Marine microbial and viral communities from oxygen minimum zone, Eastern Pacific Ocean - ETNP201406SV75 (SPAdes) (version 2) | ecosystem: Environmental > Aquatic > Marine > Oceanic ...
TGGGCTGCTAGCTCAATTGGATAGAGCGCAGAGCTACGGACTCTGAGGTTGAGGGTTCAAGTCCTTCGCGGCCCACCAAAAAAAGGATAAAATGAAGATATCGTTACAAAAAGCAGTTATTTATTTCTTTTTAGTAGTCTTTATAATTTTAATTATAATTTCATTAATAATTTAAAATATGTCAAAAGATTTTGAACAGTTAAGTATTAAACCCGGTTACATGAAACACAACGGTGGATTGTTGTTCAAAGAAATATCAAAAAAAGAATATGAATTTAAAACTACTATAAAAGAAAATCATCTAAATACCACAGGCATAACTCATGGTGGTTATATAGCTTCTATAATTGATGCCGGCGCAGGCACTGGTGCTCACCGTGCGGCTGAAAATCTTCCATGTGTTACAATTTCTTTAGACATAAAGTTTATTGGAACAACAAAACTAGGAGACGAAGTTATAGGATTTACAAAAATTCAAAAGAAAACAAAATCTTTAGTTTTTTTAATATGTCATTTAGAGTGTAATGGCAAAATGATTGCTTCCGCTTCTGGTATTTGGAAAATAATGGAAAAACCAATACCAAATGCTGGTTAAGATAGATGATTATTCTTTTCTTCTATAATTTAAATAACCAAAAATAAAAAGAAGCATCAAAGAAAAAGGATAAATAATAGATTTATTTGGACGATCAAGATTTTCAACTTTAAACTCTGTTATAACATCGCCTGTTTCAAAACCATCTTTTTTAGCTAAGCCATTCCATTTTAGTATATCAACAGTAATTCTTTCCTCATCATCAATCAAATCAATACCATATTCTTTAAGAAAATAATTTTCCTCAAAAGAATTTTTATTAATTACAAACAATCTATATCTATCTCCATATTCTGTTCTTCTTGTTACTTTAATATGAACTTCTCTATTGAATTCTAAAACTTGTTTATCAATTTTTTGTACATTTAAATCAGTATAATTAAATTTTGGATAAATTTTATCTAAAATAAATCCAGGTCTAAATAGAGACATAGATATCAATAAGAATGCAATTATTTCAAACCATTTTAATTTTTTTATGAACCAGCCTTGCATTGCAGCTGTAAAAACTAGAATTGCTATCAAAGATGTTGATATCACCATTAATCCATGCCAAAAATTTTTAATACCAATAAGTATTAATTCATTGTTAAAAATAAAGACTACTGGCAATATTGCTGTTCTTAATTCATACCAAAAAGCTTGAAGACCTGTCTTGATAGGGTCAGCTCTAGATATGGCTGAAGCTGCATATGAAGCTAATCCAACAGGGGGTGTTACGTCAGCCATTAAACCAAAATAAAAAACATATAAGTGCACAGCTATTAAAGGAAAGGCGTAGCCTGATGCGCCTCCAACCTCAACAACAACTTGTGCCATTAGAGCTGCAACAACAAGATAATTTGCAGTAGTGGGCAATCCCATTCCTAAAACCATACAAAGTACTGCCGTTAGTGCTAATAATACAATTACGTTACCACCAGAAATAGCTTCAACAATTACAATTAAATTATTACTTAATCCTGTTGAAGCAACTGCTCCAACAATAATACCTGCCGTTGCAATAGCAATGGCAACACTGATCATATTAATTGCTCCCTTTTCTAAACCTGCTACTATTTCATTAATCCCTAATTTAAATCCTCCTAACAATCCTAAATTATCTTTTTTTGCTGCTATTACTTCTCTAACAAGAATTATTACCATTAACGAAAGAATAGAATAAAATACTGAAGATGCGGCTGTCCATCTTTCAATTAAAAGAAGATAAATTAATATAAATATTGGAATCAAAAAATGAATTCCCTTCAAAAAAGTTTTTCCAAGTGGTGGGATTTCGCTTTCTGGTAATCCTTTTATATTTAATTTTACGGATTCAAGGTGTGAAATATAAAAAAGCGCAACATAACATATAATTGCCGGTAAAAATGCATGGGTAATAACTGTATAATAAGAAATTCCTAGTAATTCTGCCATTACAAAAGCTGCTGCACCCATTATTGGTGGCATAATTTGTCCATTTACTGAAGCAGCAACTTCAATTGCTCCAGCTTTAACTGCTGAAAAACCTGTTTTTTTCATTATTGGAATTGTAAAAGTGCCTGTTGTAACCGTATTTGCAACTGATGACCCAGATATTAATCCTGTGAGTCCAGAAGCTAAAATTGCTGCTTTAGCAGGACCACCTCGCATTTTGCCAACTAATGCAAATGCCAAATTTAAAAAATATTTACCACCACCCGCAGCATCTAATATTGCTCCAAATAAAACAAACAAAAAAATGAAACTTACTGAAACACTAATTGGTATTCCAAATATTGCTTCACCCCCAAACCAATGATAACCAACCAATCTTTTTATGGACAGACCTTGATGAGAAATTAGATCAGGCATAGATTGCCCAAAAACTGAAAACAATAAAAAGATAACTGCAATTACAACTAGAGGAATTCCAATTGCCCTTCTTGTTGCTTCAAGTAAAAGTAATATTCCTATTGATCCAATAATAATTTCATAAGGAATACTAAAATCTCCTACTTGAATTTTAGCTAATATTCCTTGTCTGTAAACCAAACCTTCATAATCAATTGCTAGATATAATGTTACAATTATTCCTAAAGTTACAAATACAAAATCCAATACAGAAATTTTATTTTTTTTTTTTGATTTTGATGCAGAATAAACTAAAAAACAAAGAGTTAATCCAAAAGCTAAATGTATCGCTCTTGCAGGTACATCAATTAATTTTCCAAAATCTAAAATAAAAGGTAAAGGTGATGCATACCAAAGCTGAAATAAAGACCATCCAATCGCAACAATAGCAACTAGTTTAACATTCCAAGGTTTAAGATTCTTTTTTAGACTGACCTCTTCATCAAATTTTTCAACAATAATCGAATTATCACTTTGAGTAATATGCGACATTTGCAGTGGAGAAAGTTTTTGACGGAGTTGGATTTAGCTGCTTTTGCTGATTTTGTATCTGCATGGACAAAAGTTATGAATTTAGATCGCTTTGATTTAAAAATTTAACAAAAATCTCATTTAATTGATTATAAAACCGATCCTTATCACCATAGCCTATTATTCTATCAACTTCATATTTTTCAATTTCATTCCATACAATAAAGACTGGTGTTGCTCTAAGAGGTTTAATTCTTTTTTCTTTATATGCTGTATCAAACCATTTAGGTTGATTGTTATCGTCAATAATTATTAAAGGTAAGTTTGATATGTTATATTCTAAACCAACTTCCTTTAAAAACTTTTTACAATACATGCAATGCTTATTATTGAACATTAATAGTTCAAAGGCATACGCCTGAACATTAAACATCATAACAAAAAAACTTATCAATAAAAATTTAATCATATAATCATATATATGGAAAAATAAAAAAAGGCCCAGTTGATTTAACTGGGCCTTTAAATTCTTAAGGCTTACATTATGCCTTTTTCTTTATAATACTTGATTGCTCCTGGATGTAATGGTGCAGACAAACCATCTTTTATCATTTTTTTAGGATCTAATGCAAAGAAAGATGGATGATCATCTCTAAAATCTTCAAGATTCTCAAATACAGCTCTTGTAACTGCATATACTAGTTCATCAGGTACATCAGCACTTGTAACTACTGTGGCCATAACACCAAAAGTTTTTACATCCGCTGTAGTAGTTTTATAAGTACCTTTAGGAATAGTTGCCCACGCATAATAGTCGTTATCATCAACCATTTTTTTGACAGGACCTGTTTGTAAATCAACTATATATGAACCACATCCATCGGCTGCTTGAGCAACTCCTGAATTTGGAATACCAACGGTATAACCATATGCATCAATTTTCCCGTCACAAAGGGCTCCTGATTGCTCAGAAGAAGTTAATTCAGATGTTGATCCAAAGAAACTTTTATCTACCCCGTGATTTTCCATAAGAACTTCAAAAGTTCCTCTTTGTCCAGAACCTGGGTTACCAATATTAACTTTTTTTCCTTTTAAATCACTCCAGCTATTAATTTCTGAACCTTTTCCAGCAATAATTTGGAATGGCTCTGGATGAGCTGAAAATACTGCTCTAAGTTTATTGTAAGGTTTTACTTTATCTGGCTTAGTTCCATTATAAGCATGATACTGCCAGTCTGATTGAGCAACACCAAATTGCAATTCACCTTCCATTATTTGACCAATATTATAAGTCGAGCCTCCAGTTGATGGAGCTGAACACCTGTAAGCTTTGTCAGTTCCTTTTTTTCTACCGTGTTCTTTGGATTGAATTTTAGCTACCATTTTACAAATAGCGTTTCCAACCTGAAAGTAAACTCCAGTAGGTCCACCTGTTCCTATCGAAAAGTACTCTGCAGATTTTGTAACTGTAGTAAAAGATAAAGAAGTTACAAAAATCACAAGAGCGCTTGATAGAGATACGAGTATTTTTTTCATATTTCCCTCCATGATAATTTATTTAATAATACGAATTAAACTACATCAAGAATATGAAGTCTAGTGATTAATGTAAAAAGATTTTTCAAATTGTGATCAATTAGAGAATGGGTATTTTATTGATTTAAAAGAATTTTATTTAACACTAAGTAGATCCAACCCATTTTTTTATTCTTTTTGTACCTTCTGCAATTTTAGGTGCTAATTTTTCGATATCTTCTACTTTAATATCTTTATCAGATGGAAAGTTTTTCATGAATTCTTCACCATTAAAATCTGTAAAGCTTAGTCTTGCAAACATTTTATTTTTTGGAAGACCAAAATCAGAACCTGGCAAAAGTACAACTCCAGTATTATTTAAAAGATCAGTGCACATTTCTTCTGAAGATATATATTTTTTATCTACAAATTCTGGCATTAAATAAAAACCACCTTGTGGTTTGCTTATTAGTACCTTGTTCGATCGTAAGTTATCGTAAACATATTCTCCTACATTTTTTAAAATATTTCTTGAAGAATTAACATATTTGCTCATATTTTTTTCGTATGCTACTACTGCGGCATATTGAATTGGAGCACTTACAGATGAAAAAGTTTCACTTACAAGAACTTTCATAGAATTTTTTAATTTTTTCAACTCATTTGGAATAATAAAATATCCAAGTCTCCATCCTCCGGCTGCACACCATTTGCTCAATCCATTGCTTATAATTGTTTTTTCTGGGCATAAATTTGCAATAGATTTATAATTATCTTCAAAACTTAATTCAGAATAAATTTCATCAGAAAGAACTAATACATTATATTTTTTTACAATAACACTGATGTCTTCTAAATTATTGCAAATTTGGCCCGATGGATTGTTTGGAGAATTTAGAAACAATAAATAGTTTTTATTTTTATTTTTTGAAACAATTCTTTCAATTTCGCCTGCTGTAGGAAACCAATTTTTTTCTCTGTTTGTTTGCAACCAATGAATTTTATTTTTTCCTAAAATTGCTTGAGGTTCATATGATACCCAGCTTGGAGTAGGTAATAAAACATCTCCATCAAAAAGAATATTTAATAGAAACATAAGTTCTTTTGTGCCGGGACCAATTAAAATATTTTCTGCTGAATAATTATAATTTCTTTTTATTGATATATATTTTGCGATTGCTTCTCTTAATTTTAGAAGACCTTGCATTGGTAAATAGTTATTTTTGTCTGCATTATTTTTAAGTTCTAACACTACTTCTTCTGGTGCTTTAAATGGAGACTGACCAAAACCAAATTTAAATATATTTTTACCTAGAGCTTCTAAATCTTTTGATATTTCATTTATTTTTAAAGTTGATGATAAACTTAAGTTTTTAACTATTTCTTTAACCATTTAATATTTAAGTTCTTTTATATCTTTAAATTCTTTTAAAATTTCTGGGTTTGCTAATGCTTGTATATTTTTAATTTTATTTCCTTCTATTACATCTTTAACAGCTAACTCAACAATTTTTCCATTTTTAGTTCTAGGTATATCAGAAACTTTAATTATTTTTGAAGGTACATGTCTTGGCGAAGCATCTGCTCTGATTTTATGTTTTATTTTTTTAATAAGTTCTTCTTTTAAATCATATGATTTATTCATAGCCAAAAACAAAACAATTCTAATATCATTATCCCAAGCTTGACCAACAACAAGCGATTCTCTTACTTCTTTAAATTTTTCTACTACTGAATATATTTCTGCAGTACCAAGTCTTACTCCTCCGGGATTCAGCGTTGTATCAGATCTTCCATAAATTATAAAACCACCACTATCCTTTATTTCAGCATAATCTCCATGATGCCATACACCTTTAAATTTTTTGAAATAAGCTTTTTTGAATTTTCTGTTGTTTTTATCATTCCAAAATCTAATTGGCATTGATGGAAATGAATTTTTGCAAACAAGTTCGCCTTTTTTATTTTTTATCGATTTAGCACGATTATTAAATACATCCATATCCATTCCCAAACCTTTATTTTGTATTTCTCCTGAAATTACTGGGTTATAAATATTTCCTAAAACAAAACAAGAAACTATATCAGTTCCTCCTGAAATAGATGCAAGATGCACATTTTTTTTAATTTTATTATAAATATAATTAAATCCATCCTTAGATAAAGGCGAGCCAGTAGAACAAATTGTTTTTAATTTTTTTAGCTTATATTTTAGTTTAGCTGAAAAATTTAATTTTCTTAATGAATCTATATACTTAGCGCTTACTCCAAATAAAGTTATATTTTCTTTATCAGCAATTTTTATTAAAAGATCATTTTTCTTATACATGGGAAAGCCTTCAAAAAGAACTATTGAAGCTTTTGATGCCAATGAGCTAATTAACCAATTCCACATCATCCAACCACATGTAGTAAAATAAAAGACATTATCGTTTTCATTTATTTCGCTCTGTAATTGATGCTCTTTTATGTGTTGCAATAAAACACCTCCTGATCTATGGCAAATAGATTTTGGTTTTCCTGTAGTGCCGCTGGAATATAGTATTGTTAATTCGTGATCAAAATCAAATCTTTTGAATTTTAACTTTTTAGGTTTTAATTTTTTAATATTTTTCCAAAATTCAAACTTTATGCCTTCATTTTTTTCAAATTTAATAAGTTTTTTTCCAGGATAATTTATTATTATTACATTTTTAATAGACTTAATTTTTTTTAAAATTAATTTAAGTCTATCAACTACATTGATTTCTTTTCCATTATAATAATACCTGTCACATAGTATAAGTACTTTTGGCTTAATTTGAGCAAATCTTTCAATTACACCATTTACACCAAAATCAGGCGAACATGACGACCATATTGCACCTATTGATACGGTTGCCAAAAAGGACTCGACTGTTTCAATTAAGTTTGGAAGATATGCTGCTACTCTGTCCTTTTCTTTAATATTAATTTTTTTTAGGTAATATGAAATTTTACCCACATTCAAATTTAATTCGTTCCATTTTCGGATTTCTTTATAACCATTTTCACTAATAAAAGTAATTGCTTTTGAATTATCATTTTTTGAAAGCAAGTTTTCAGCAAAGTTTAATTTTGAATTTATAAAAAAACGATTTTTAAATAACTCTTTAGATTTATAAAATTTTTCTATTTTTTTTCCTTTCACATTTGAATAATCCCATATTGAACTCCAAAATTTTTCGGGATTTTTTATGCTCCACTCATGTAGATTTGAATAGTTTTTATTAAATTTAATTTTATATTTTTGGTACAAAAAATTTTCATATCTAAATAAATTTGATTTATTCTTTTGATCTTTTGTAGCTTTCCAAAGTTTCATTGGTATTTTATAAATAAATTATATATTGAATTAATATGATTTATGTTACTCTCCTAAAATAAAAAAAAAATCAAAATGAGAACGTTTTTCTTAATGATTCGGTCATGTTTTAGGCTATTTTTGTTCTCTTAAGGTAACAATATATAGTAGGAAAAAATCATAATATACAATGGATTGAAATGACAAAAAATAAAATTGCTGCAGTTCTTGGGCCAACAAATACCGGCAAAACATTCCTAGCAATAGAGACTATGCTGTCATTTCAGTCTGGAATGATTGGCTTTCCATTAAGATTGCTTGCTCGAGAGGTGTACGATAAAATTGTTCAGAAAACTGATCCCAATAAAGTTGCACTTATCACAGGTGAAGAAAAAATTATTCCATCTAATGCTAAATATTTTTTATGCACCGTTGAATCAATGCCAATAGATAAAAATTTAGAATTTGTAGCTGTAGATGAAATACAAATGTGTTCTGACAATGAAAGAGGTCACATTTTTTCTGATAGGCTGATAAATCTTCGTGGAGAAAAACTAACAATGTTTATGGGTTCAAATACTATAAAAAATATAATTTCTAAACTTGAAGAAGATGTAGAATTTATAAACAAAGAAAGATTGTCAAAATTAACTTATGTTGGGCACAAAAAAATTTCTAGAATTGAAAGAAAAAGTGCAATTATAGCTTTTTCAACTGAAGAAGTTTATGCAATAGCAGAATTAATCAGAAGGCAAAAAGGTGGTGCGGCAATTGTAATGGGATCCCTAAGCCCAAAAACAAGGAATGCCCAAGTAAATCTCTATCATTCTGGAGATGTAGATTATCTTGTGGCAACTGATGCAATTGGAATGGGGATAAATATGGATTTAGACAATGTTTATTTCTCAAATCTAAAAAAATATGATGGAAAGAAGCTAAGAAGATTAAATCTTGCAGAAATTGGTCAAATTTCAGGTAGAGCAGGAAGATATTTAAACGATGGTGCTTTTGGAATAACTGGAGATTGTGGGAAAATAAATGCAGAAGAGGTCAATTTAATTGAAAATCATAAGTTTGAAGGAATAAGTACCCTTTTTTGGAGAAATTCTAATCTTAATTTTAATAGTGCATCAGGCTTATTAAAATCCTTGGAAGAAAAACCAAATAAAGATTGGTTAAGAAGAATACACGAATGTGAAGATGAAAAAGTATTAAAATATTTTTTGAAAAACTTTAGAGATCAAAAAATGGTTCAAAATGAAAATGAATTAAAATTATTATGGGAATGCTGTCAAATACCTGATTTTGCTAAAAAAAATTATGGTCATCATTTAGAAATTGTGAACAAGATTTTTGGATTTTTAAATAGCAAAAAAGGTAAAATAATTAATAATTACATGAAGCAACAACTATCTTTATTAAATAAATTAGATGGAAATGTAGACTCAATATCAAATCGGATTGCAAATGTTAGAACATGGTCTTATGTATCAAACAAAATTAATTGGGTTGAAAACCAAGATTATTGGATTGAAAGAACAAAATCATTGGAAGACAAATTATCAGACCGTTTGCATGAAGAATTAACAAAAAGTTTTATTGACAAAAGAGCAAGTGTTCTTAGCAAAGGACTAAAGCAAGATATTACTTTTGATACTCAAATTCTAGAAAATGAGAAAGTAATGATAAATAATCAGTTTATAGGTCAACTTAAAGGATTAAAACTAGAGCTAGATTTAAAAATAGGAGCTTTAGATACAGATATAAAATCATTAAAAAAAGCAGCAAGACAAAATGTGGGGCCTGAAATTTTAAAAAGAATTGAACAAATAAAAAGAACCAGTTTAGTTGAATTACAGGATGATTTTAAAATTTACTGGGGAAGATTTCCTATTGCTAAACTTTCCCCTGGTAAAGATTACTTAAATCCAGAATTGTTACTAATTATCGATGACATGATAGAAAGTTCTAATCAACTTGAATTGTCTAATTATTTAATGAATTGGCTTAATAATAAAATTAAAGATGATCTAAAAAGCTTAATAGATTTAAAACAAATTAAGATCAATAATCCTTCAATAAGAGCTTTGGCCTATCAATTATATGAAAACAATGGCGTAATAAAAAGAGAGCATGTATCAAATTTATTAAATAAATTGGGTCAAGAAGAAAGAAAGATTTTAAGAGAATTAGGAGTTAAATTTGGAAGATATCATATATTTTTATATAAGTTATTTAAACCAAATACAGTTTCACTAAGGATTTCCCTTTGGAAGAATTATCATCAAAAATATTTTCAACTTAAACCTCCTACATTCGGTTTAAATTTTCTAGAACAGAAAAATTCAGATAATAAAAATTTTATGCTTTTATGTGGTTTTGAAAAATTTGATCAATTTTTTATCAGAATAGATATTCTGGAAAGATTATTTGTAAAAATAATGAATTCAAATTTAGAAAATAAAAATGAAATAAAATTAATCCCTGAAATGCTTAATTTATTAGGTTGTAGCAAAGATAATTTCATAAAATTAATTCAAAAAATGAATTACAAAACTTTTGAAAAAAATAATGAAACTTATTTTAAATACGTTCCAATAAAAAAATTCAAAAAAAATTACCAATTTAAAAGTAATAAAAAAGATAATCCATTTATTATCTTAAAACAAATGAGTTTTAAATAATTTTAAATTTTTTTATAAATAATATACTAAACAAAAATACTGAGTTATAGTTAAGATTGCAGAATTTTTTGTTCATGCTAAAAAGATAGAGACAAAAAAAATAATAAAAATACTCCGTTAGAAATTGGTTATAATAACAGAAATATAGATACACCTTTAGATGCGGCATAAAAAATGTTGTTAATTCTAATCAAATTGTAGATTTTACAATGGAAATTAAAAATTTAGATGAGAGAATAAAAAAAAATTGTTAAAACGTTGTGGAATATTATTTATTTAGATTACTATTCTGATATGTATGAAGTAAACTTAATGGGAAGATTATTTAGACTATTATATTTAAATAACAAAATAGTTGGAAACCTTAAAACAAAAATTAAATCAAATTTAATAAAATGACATATATTGTTAACGACAAATGTATTAAATGCAAGTTGATGGATTGTGTTGAAGTCTGCCCAGTAGACTGTTTTTATGAGGGAAAAAATATGCTTGTAATTAAACCAGATGAGTGTATAGATTGTGGCGTTTGTGAGCCAGAATGTCCAATTGATGCGATAGTTCCAGACACAGAAAGCGGAAACGAAAAGTGGTTAGAATTGAACAAAAAGTATTCAGAAATTTGGCCAAACATAACAGAAAAAAAAGATCCACCTATAGACAGTGAAAAATTCAAAAATGAAAAAAATAAATTTAAAAAATATTTTAAAGAAAACATTTAATAAAAAAACAAAGACTAAAAAGCCAACAAAAAAAAAGAAGGTAGTAAAATCAAAAAAAGTTTCTAAATCTAAAATTAAAAAATCAAAAATTAAGAAAATTACCAGATCATCACAAAAATTTTTTAAGAAAAAAGAAGATAAGTTTATAGAAGAAACTAAGTATGAAAATCTAAGAATTGTTAAAAACAACGAACAAAAACCTGAAATTAAAAAAGTTAAAACTCAAGGAACAGAAAAGAGACAATATAAAATTAAAGATTATATAGTTTACCCAAAACATGGCGTTGGTCAAATTACAGAATTTAAAAAAATAAATATTGGAGGAATAGAAGTTGAAACATATATTCTTATCTTTGAAAAAGACAAAGCCAGTGGCATGGTTCCAGTAAATAAACAATTTCATTTAAGACCACTTTCTACAATTAATCAAATTAATAAGTGCATAAGTATTTTAAAAAGTAAGCCAAAAATAAAAAGATCGATGTGGAGTAGAAGAGCTCAAGAATATGAGGCTAAAATCTCATCAGGTAAAATCTATGACCTAGCTGAAGTTGTTAGAGATCTTAATAAAGGTGATGATATGATGATAGATCAGTCTTATAGTGAAAGACAACTTTTTGAAAAGGCTTATGATAGACTATTAACAGAATTCAAAATTGTAATAGATGCAAGTTTAGAAGATACTCAAAAAAAAATTGATAAAGCTTTGAAGAGAAACTTAGAAGCTCAAGCTCCTAGAGTTATAGTCAAGCCAGAAGGAAATATAGAAAAAACTCAAGATTTAATTGAATAAAAAAACGCTTCCCACAATCATTGCCGTGGGAAGCGAATCAATTAAAAAGAATACTAATCTATCTTCTTCTTTTTTTAGCTTTAGCTTTTTTCTTAGTTTTCTTTTTAGCAGCTTTTTTTCTTCTTTTAGCCATCTTTAGCTCCCTTTTTTTATTAACGAATCTTTATGATTCGTTTATTACTCTTTTTTTATTTTTTTTGATTAGTTATGTCAAATATTTAATTAACTTAATTTTTTTTTCAAAATCAAAATAATTTTATAAAAAATTATTATTTAATAAAAAGTTAGATAAATTGCGAATAATAACTTACTTTGTAATTAATTTTTATTGTAGCTTTGAATATAAATTTTCAAATTCTTTTTTGTATTTTTTAATAATCTTATATCTTTTTAATTTCAATGTTGGTGTTAACATTCCACTTTCAATTGAAAATCTTTCATTAGAAACAATATATTTTTTTATTTTTTCAATTTTAGAAAGTTTTTCATTAATTTTTTCAATTTGATTATCTATTTCATATTTTGAAGTATTTTTTTTATCTTCATTCAATACAATTAATGATACTAGATAAGGTTTATAATCACCATAAACAATTGCCTGATCAATTAAATCACAGTTAATTAATTCATTTTCAATTTTAACTGGTGAAATATTATCTCCTCCTGGAGAGATTAAAATATCCTTTTTCCTATCTGTAATTTTTAAATAATTTTCCTCAAGTACTCCAATGTCACCTGTGTATAACCAGCCATCTTTTAAAACTTTATTCGTTTCCACTTTATTGTTCCAATATCCAAGCATTACATTCTCACCTTTTACTAAAATTTCTCCATCTTGAGCTATTTTCACTTCATTTCCCCTAAATGGTGGACCAACAGTTTCTACTCTAATTTCATGAATTGGGTTACAGCTAACAATTGGAGAAGTTTCAGTTAATCCATAACCTTGCAGTGTTGGCAATCCTATGGCATTTAAGAAGGTACCTACTTCTTTATCTAAAGCGCCTCCGCCAGAAACAAAAGTTTTCAAACTTCCTCCAAACTGACTCTTAATTTTTTTCCTTACTAAAATATCAACTAAAAAATTCATGATATTTTCAAAAATATTTAATGATTGTTTTTGTAAATTTTTTTTACCCAAATTTATAGTTTGATTTATTAGCATTTTTTTAAAACCTTTTGATTTGTTAAAATTTGAATTAATTTTTTGATAAAGGTTTTGGTAAAATCTTGGAACCGCAGTCATAATTTGTGGCTTACATTCATTCATATTTTTAATTAATTTTTCTATACTTTCAGCATAGAAGATTTTAGCTGCTACTGAAATTTGTACAAACTGAACTGTATGTTCATATGAATGGGATAAGGGTAGCCATGTCAAAAATCTAGTTTGGCCTGAAATAAGAGGTTTTAAAATTTCAATAGCTCCTTCGCAGTTGCTTAGAATACCGCCATGACTCAAAATCACACCTTTTGGATTTCCTTGAGTGCCTGATGTATAAATAATACAAGCTGGATCGCTCCTTGAAATATTTAATATAGGAACTACATTTTTATCATAGTTAATATTTTCTAATATTTTATTTAGATTAATATACTCATTATCACTTACTCCTTCTAAATTTTCAAATGAGATTATTCTTTTAATAAAATTTTTTTTAGGTATTAGATTTTTAATTTTGTTGAATTGCTCTATGTTTGAAACAAAAATTATATTTGGTTGACAATCATCAATCATATACTCGTAATCTTTTTCTATATACGTTGTATAAGCTGGAACTGTTATTCCTTGAGCAAGCATTATTGATAGATCGGAAATTAACCACTCTGGTCTATTTTCTGATATTAATAAACATCTATCACCCTTTTTAATATATTTTGATATTTCGGAGGATAAAGCAATTATACTTGAAAAAGTGTGTGCCCAACTGAATTTTTTCTTTGGTTCTTTTAATGATGATAAAAAAATTTTATTTTTATCTTGTTTTTGATACTGAACAAAAAAAAGTTCCAATAAATTATTTAATTTATCAAGTTGCATATTTTTTTTGGTGGGCAAAGAGAGAATCGAACTCTCACAGTATTGCTACCATTGGATTTTGAGTCCAACGCGTCTACCAGTTCCGCCATTCGCCCTTTCCGTTATTCGTTAATGTTTACGTGTATATTATGTTTTGAAATTATTAAATACGCAACAAAAAATTAGTTTTATCTCTCTAGGTTCCAGTTGTCCTACAATTTATAGGATAATAATCAAACCCAGAACCAAGATCCCTAAAAGCTTTTTCATTTAATTTAATAGTTTCTTTTTAGCTTTTACAAATTCTTCTTTAGTTAGAACTCCTGATTTGTACAATTCGTTAAGCTTTTTAATTTCTTCTGCCAAAGTTGAATCTTTTAAATTTGACTCGCCTGGAGAACTGGATGATGTATTGATGCTTGAAACAGTAAATAATGGTTTTATCATTTTTTCAAATTTAGAGCTTTGTTTAGAGCAATTAACCCAGCACTCTGAAATGATTAAAAAAATATGATCATTTTTTATTGATATTATTAAGTTCATTGGAACATTCATTGCATGTAAATAACTCATTGTAAAATCAGATCTTAAAAATACTTGATTGTTATTTTTGGATATTTTGAATTTCTTAAGTATTAAACTCACATTATCATTAAGTAGTAATGTTTTATTGTCACCAGCCAATTGTGTTAAATACTTTTTATATTCTTTAGTTGCTTTTGCCAAATCAGGTTTGTTCATATTTTTATGTAAATTAAAAAATTCTCTAATTTCTAAATCATCTATCTCATCAATTTTTTTATTTGCAAAAAATACATATGTGTAAAAATCAATTTTTTCTTTTTTCGCTATTTTTTTTAGCTCTTTTCCTAACCACTTGATTGCTCTTTGATCGCCCAAATCGTAATATTCCCTTTTCTCTGCCTCTTTTAAAAGTGGCTGAAAAATTTCTAAATCTTCAACTTCGGTACCATCAACTACCGATTGGAATATATCAATTATTTTTGTTGAACCTGTTAAAAAAATATTTAATCCAAGTTCATCTAATTTTTCAAATAATCCCCCTACGCCATATAATAAACTCTCTGTCGAACTATCTTCTTTAAATGAAATAAAATTATGTGTTTCTGGAACATCTAAATAAATTTCCTGGTTTAATTTAATAATTTTTGCAACTCCAACATTGCACCACAACAAACCCAGAACCACGATCCCTAAAAGCTTTTTCATAAATTATTTATATAAATTAAAACTTTTGAAGTAATAATAATAAAAAGATAAATAATAAATATTGAACCAACAAATGCTAACCAAATATTAACTTTATAAAGAAATAAAATTAGCCATATCACTATACCTAAAGATATATTGTAATAACCAAATTTTATTAATTTATTCATAATAATAGCTTATCACTGCAACATATAAGTAATCAATAATTCTGAAATCTTAAATTAAGGTACTAGGAACTTCATTTTAGTCTCTCGACACGGATTTATGAGTCTCGCGATCTAACCAACTGAGCTATTCCGCCATGTAATTCTTGTTTTTAATTATAAAAAGCATTTAATTATCATATAAAAGGTTTATTGTTTTTAGTATGAAAAAAATTGTTCTCATTTTCTGTTTTTTATTTGGATCTATTTATAATTCTTTTGCAGATAATTATTCTGCTAGATTTACAAATTGTTTGACACAAAATACTACAGAAAGGGATAAAGTTATATTAGTAAGATGGTTGTTTTCTGCTGTAGCACAACATTCAGCTCTTGAAACTGAATTCCAAATTTCTAAAGAGAAAATAAATAGTTATGAAATTGCAGTAGCTGATTATTTGCAATATGTCTTAGGAACAATTTGTTATGAAGAAACTAAAAATGTCTTAGATTATGAAGGAGAAGAAGCTTTTATAAAAGCATTTGAATTTCTTGGAGAAGTTGCCATGATGTCCATGATAGAGGATCCAAATGTAGCTAAAGCTTTAGAGAATTACGTTAAGCATATTGATCCTAATTTCATAAAAAAGTTTGATTGATTTTTGATAGCGGGTAGTGGGACCAAACCACTACCTCGGGCCTATGAGTCTCGCGCTCTAACCAACTAATTACACCAGCCATCTTTTGCAATAAGTGTTGGTTTGTAGTCACTTGCAACATGTGTTTTCACCCACAAAGCAATTTGTTTTATTGAGGAATTGCCAGGACAATCTGTTTCATCAAATCTTAATCTTCCGTCTGTATCATTTGCTCCATTACGAGCAGTATATACAGCTGGACCTGGGTTATTATATGGATTTTTATATCCTTGATCCAAAAAATAATTTATAAATACATCATTCATAGAATTAATATTACCTGCTGAATTACTAATATCGCAGTTGATTGATCTGGTTGCGCTTAATTTTAATGTGCCTCCTCCTTGAACATCACATAATTTTAGAGAGCTACTTATAAATCTTACGGCTTGTTTATGCTGTTGAAGGGTAGCATTTCTCTTTGCACCTTGTGTGTACCCATTATAAGCAATCACCCCTACTGCAGCTAGAATGCCGATGATGGCAACAACAACTAGGAGTTCTATTAAGGTGAATCCTTTTTGTTTCATAACAAACCCAGAACCAAGATCCCTAAAAGTTTTTTCATGTTAAATAATTTTTTATCCCATCTAAGATATATTGAATACTCAAACCTGCTAAAATAATTC
>Ga0207990_1000871_pt1 | contig 16680 bp, 17 predicted proteins | sample ETNtaG_8_FD_185780 | JGI IMG/M metagenome (GOLD analysis project Ga0207990, IMG submission 185780) | Marine microbial and viral communities from oxygen minimum zone, Eastern Pacific Ocean - ETNP201406SV75 (SPAdes) (version 2) | ecosystem: Environmental > Aquatic > Marine > Oceanic ...
GCTCCAGCTGAAGAAGTTGTTGCCGAAGCTCCAGCAGAAGAAGCTCCAGCTGAAGAAGTTGTTGCCGAAGCTCCAGCAGAAGAAGCTCCAGCTGAAGAAAAACCAGCGGAAGAGTCGGAAGCTAAATAATTTGGTGTTACCAACACCTCAGCCAGATGAAAAAAAGCTATTAGTCGGAAAGATTAATGGCTTTTTTGGTATACAGGGGTGGGTTAAAATATTTTCATATACCGAGCCAAGGAAAAATATCCTTAACTACCAACCCTGGTACTCTATTAATGATGGTGTTTATGAAAAGATTGAAATTACCAATGGTCGGGAACAGTCTAAAACTATCGTTGCGCATATCAAGGGTGTTGATAATCGTGACCAATCTCTAAAACTTATTGGAAAAGATCTATATATTGACAAAAAACAACTACCTAAACTTGCTGATGGCAAGCATTATTGGTATGAGCTAGTTGGTTTTAGTGTAATTAATCAAGATAAAATTAAGTTAGGTGTTGTCGATTATTTAGTCGATACAGGATCAAACAATGTTTTAGTAACTAAAGGAAAAAAGGAGTACTGGATTCCTTATGTTGAGCCATTTCTAGTATCTATTGACCAAGAAAATAGAGAAATTATAGTGGACTGGGATGAGGATTTTTAAAGGCTATTTACTCAATAATTGAGCTATCAACACCAGAATTTATTAAAAATTTATTTACCTTGTTGTTGACACCAGTCACCTTGATCTTAATAGATTTTTCTTTACAAATTTTACAAATTTCAGCAATTCCTCTAGACGTTGTATAGTCAATAGTCGGAACATTTGATAAATCTAAGATGGCATTTGAGTAGCTGGTTCGGCTTGAAAAGTCTCTTACAAGACCTTTTGCTGAACCAAAGCTCATCAATCCATTTAATTGATAGAATAAGGTTTCACCTTTTTTTATGAGTTCTTGGTGGGACTCATCGAGATGTGAAGCTTGTTCAATGCTTTGAATTGCAACAATGCTATTTAATTGCAGTTGAGTCATACGTTGTAAAAGAATAAGACTTGCCATGACAAGGCCAACTGCAACCGCAACAATTAAGTTATAAAAAACTGTAATTAATAAAACTGTTGTCATCATTATGACACTTACCTTTGGTATTTTTGACATTCTTAAGAGAAAATTCCAGTCAATAATATCAGTACCAACTTTAATTAAGATTGCTCCCAAAACTGCCAAAGGTATATTGGAAGCAAACTTTCCACCACCGAGAACAATTACTAACAATAAAATTGCATGCAACGATCCTGAAAGTGGTGTCAAGCCACCAGCCTTAACGTTCGCCATAGTTCTCATGGTTGCACCAGCACCAGGTAGTCCACCAAATAAACCTGAAATTGCATTACCTATACCTTGACCAATCAATTCTTTATTAGAGTCATGCTGTGTTCGGGTAATTTCATCAGCCACCAATGAAGTTAATAGAGAGTCAATAGAGCCTAGAATCGCTAATGTAAGAGCAGAAACGATGAGATCAACAATAATAGATAATTCAAAAGTAGGCATCTGAAAACTAGGTAGGCCGGTAGGTATATTTCCCAAAATCATTTGGGAGTATGGCTCGCTATCGGAGATGAAGTATTCAGGTAGCAATAATAAAATCAGGGTTCCAAAGGCTAGAGCAATTAATGGAGATGGAGCAACTTTGGTAATTCGTTTTGGTAGAAGATAGATTATGAGTAGTGTAATAATCGATAAAGAAATAGCACCCATATTACTAAATAGCTGACCTACATTACTAAGCTCAGAAAAGATGTTTAATGTAGATCCCTTGATATTGTAAAAACCAAGAATTTGAGGTAGTTGAAGTGTAATAATAATGACTCCAATGCCTGTCATAAAGCCTGAAATTACCGCATGAGGCATTAAATTAATATACTTTCCTAGCCTTAATAGTCCAAAGCATATTTGAAATAATCCACCAAGAAAGACGGTAAAAAAAGCAAGCGCAATACCAGTATCTGGATATAGAGCAACATATTGTGTCACGATCAAAGACATCACAATTGTCATTGGGCCAGTAGGTCCTGAAACCTGGGATGGTGTTCCACCAAAGACTGCAGCAAAGAATCCTGTAATTATTGCACCGTATAGTCCAGCTTCTGCACCTGCTCCTGAGGCAAGCCCCATCGCCAGAGCGAAAGGTAGGGCAACAATAGCGGCAGTAATTCCACCTGTTATGTCACCTCTAATGTTATTAAAATGTATTTTCTCAGTAAGATTCACAATATAAATTATTTTGAATTTATTTCAGCCAATAGACTGTTATGGATATTTAGCTCGTATATTATAATAGAAACAGCTAGGCTTTCCTCTCTAGTAGAAGTAGTCTAGATATAAAATTTAAGGACACTAAATTTCAAGAACACTATTTCATGAGCTGGATAACAAAACTATTTCCTTTTTTGTTATGGATTAAGGATTTAAGTAAACCAAAGACAATTAAAGCCGACATCATAGCAGGGGTTACTGTTGGTTTTGTTATTGTTCCACAGTCAATGGCATACGCTCAGTTAGCAGGATTAGGGCCTCAGTATGGCCTTTATGCATCCTTTTTACCAGTTTTGATTGGTGCTATCATGGGCTCATCTAGACAGCTATCTACAGGCCCTGTCGCTGTTGTATCTTTATTAACGGCTGCTGCCCTCGGAGAGATTGTTACTGATCCATCAAGCTATGCAGTTTATGCTGCATTACTTGCGCTTATAGTTGGGCTGTTTCAGTTTTCTTTAGGAATCCTTAGATTAGGCTTTGTGATTAACTTTTTATCTCACCCTGTTGTGACTGGTTTTACCAATGCTGCGGCAATTATTATTGGTGCCTCTCAACTCCCTAAGGTTTTTGGTATTAGGGTTATCAATTCTAATGATACTGAATGGGTTAGTTGGTGTCAGCCAATGTCTTTCATTGAGAGAATGGAGAATGTTGATAGTAGTGGACTGCATACTATTTGTAATGCAGACCAAAGCTACGAGACTATCGCGAGACTTCTAGAGGCAGCATTATTCTATACTCATTTACCTACATTAGTGATGGCGCTAATGGGAGTATTAGGTATTGTAGTTTTACAGCGATTTTTCCCGAGAATGCCAGCTATATTAACAGTCGCAGTGGTTTCGACAGCGGCCTCTTTTTTAATTGATTATGAGGCAATGGGTGGTGCTATCGTTAATTCAATAGATATTGATGGCTTGTTTAGTTTTAAGATACCTAGTTTCGATTTTAATGCAATGGGTACATTATTTATTTATGCAATTACAATCTCATTAATTGGATTTATGGAGGCCATTTCAGTTGCTAAATCTATGGCTGCAACTACGAAGCAGCGATTAGATGTTAATCAAGAGCTTATTGGTCAGGGTTTATCAAATATTGCTTCAAGCTTCTTTCAAGGTTACGCGGTTTCAGGTTCATTTTCACGCTCTGCTGTTAACTTAACAGCAGGGGCAGTAACTGGTTTTTCCTCTGTTGTGACTGCAATTATTGTAGGCTTAACTATTCTATGGCTAACCCCTTTGCTTTACCATCTTCCTCAGGCTACCTTAGCTGCCATTATCTTAATGTCAGTTGTAAAGTTGGTTCATTTTTCACCACTAAGGCATGCATGGAAAGTTGAAAAACACGATGGATGGGTTGGACTTCTGACTTTTATAATGACGCTAATCTTTGCGCCCCACCTAGAAAATGGCATAGCATTTGGCATTATTATGTCTCTTGGCTTGTTTTTATATAGAACTATGGAGCCGAACTTTACAGAATTATCGGTCCAAAAAGGGTCGATTATTGCATCTAGGTTTGTAGACGACACAACCGAGGTCAGCAACGCAGTGAAGTTAGCTAAGTGGAGTGGCTCTCTCTATTTTGCGAATGCTGCTTATTTTGAAACGAAATTACTCGAACTAATCTCGAATAATAAGGAGCTGAAATACATTATTGTTGATGTTGCCTCTATTGTTCAGGTTGATGCTAGTGGTGAACAAGTCTTGAGAAATCTAGTTGAGTCATGTTCTGATTCTGGAGTAGAGATTTTATTTGCAAGGACTGATAGGTTAGAGGCAGAATTATATCGCTCAGGATTTAAAAAGCGATTCGGTGAAAATCGTTTTTTTGACCTAAGAGCGGATGCACTAAAACATGTTTGGCATGAGATTGAAGTTAATGAGCAGGAACAAGAGCTAGATGAAGAGCAAGATCATATTTTAGATATAGATGATGGACTCAATTCAGCTTAATTAGTTTAGAGGTTTTGGGTAATAAGCCTTAATAAAGTAAAGCCCTTGAGGCTCTGCAGTGGGACCAGCTTCTCGGCGGTCTTTACTTTCCAGTACTGACAACATCCATTCAGCATTCTTTTCTCCTCTGCCAATCTTAAGCAGTGTACCTACAATATTTCGTACCATGTGATGAAGGAAGGCGTTAGCTTTGATTTTGACAATAAGATTATCGTCCGATTCTATAATATCTAAATACTCAACGGTTTTGACTGGCGATTTTGCTTGACACAATCTGCCTCTAAAGCATGAAAAGTCATGTTCTCCAATCAAAAAATTGGCAGCTTTTCTCATCTCATCTATATTGAGTGACCTTGGCTCCCATAAATAATAGTTAGCATTTAGCGAGGACCTTACTGGGTGATTATGAATTTTGTACTCATAAGATCTTGCATAGGCATTAAACCTTGCATGAAAGTCATCGTTTACTTCTTTTGCCCATGTAAAGTTGACATCGCTAGGTAGGTTTACATTCCCTCCAAATAGCCAAGCTTCATCACTCCTATTTGAGTCAGTTTCAAAATGTATTACTTGTTCTTTTGCGTGAACTCCAGAATCTGTTCTTCCGCAACAAAACACACGAACAGGGTGGTTTGCTACTAAAGATAAAGCAGATTCAACAACCTCTTGAACTGTCCTTAGCCCAGATTTCTGTATCTGCCAGCCATTAAAATTGGTTCCTAAATATTCAACACCAAGGGCAATTTTCATAAGCAACTATATTATTTTTATTATTGTAAAATTGATAGTAATATTTTAACAAAGTATAAGGCCTTTCTAATTGAGACTATCGATTTGATTGTGCAGATTTTATGAACAATAACACTAAGCCAACTGGAATCAAAAAACTCTGGTCTGCATCAATATATTCTGCCCAAGGTTTAAAAGCTTGCTATAAGTCTGAATATGCTTTCAGGCTTGAGGTTTGGCTGGCACTAGTTTTAGTGCCTCTAGGTTATTGGCTTGGTGAATCAGATATTGAAAGGGTGCTACTTATAGCGCCTATATTTTTAGTATTGATTGTTGAAATGATAAACTCAGCAATCGAAGCGTTAGTTGATCGAGTTAGCCTTGAGAAGCATGAACTTTCAGGTTTTGCAAAAGATGTTGCTTCGGCAGCTGTTCTTCTATCTTTAGTGATCTTTCTTTTTGTATGGGCTATTATTCTCCTCTAATAAAACTTCTTCCGGATGACTTAGAGTGTCATTTTTTTGACACTATTAGTAGTACTAATCTTTTTTTAAATAATAGTCCTACTTCAAAACAAAATCAGTTATGTGTTGCTCGAGAGCAAACACAGGGAAAGGGTCAGCATGGAAGGCAATGGCTTTCTCAGAAGGATGGCAGCATTCTTTTTTCTATCCGTCAAAATTTTCCGCAAGAGGCTAACCTAAATGGCTTCAGTTTAGTTGTTGGTTTGGCAATAATAAAGGTTTTAGAAGAAGAATGTTTAGTCGAAGGATTTAAAATTAAGTGGCCAAACGACATTTATTTTAAGAGTAAAAAAATTGCTGGAATTTTATTAGAAAATCAAATTCAATTAGACAATCAATTTGTCGTAATTGGGGTCGGTGTAAACTATAATTTAAATCAAAATTTTGTTTGCAAAATACCCTGGACTGACCTATCTAATTCGGCAAAAAAATTGCCAGATATACAGTCCTTGACTGCTAAATTAATTAATAGTATTTTAATTATCTCAGAGCACTTTAAAATGAATGGCTTGTCAAGCTTGCTGGATCAGTGGGATAGATATGATATGCTCAAAGGAAGCAATGTAAGACTTATAGAATCAGGAAAACCTATTGAAGGCAAAGTGACTGGTATTAGCCAACATGGAGCACTCCAGGTATTAACACAAAACGGCGTTAAAGAGCTCTATAGCTCTAAGTATATAGAGTTCATTTAGGGTAAGATAGTTTCACCATATTAAAGATCAAATCGAATGTCAGACCAAATATTAGAAGTTAAAAATATTTACAAGAAATATGCAAGGCGCGAAGTTGTAAATGACGTCTCATTTTCAGTTAAAGGTGGTGAAATTGTAGGTTTGTTGGGCCCGAATGGAGCTGGCAAAACAACCTGCTTTTATATTACATGTGGTCTAGTTAGATCTAATAAGGGCGAGGTGATTCTTAACAATAAAAGTATAGGTCATATGCCTATGCATAAGCGAGCTAATCTGGGTCTTGGATATCTTCCTCAAGAACCATCAATTTTTCGAAAATTGAGCGTTGAAGATAACATTATGGCGGTTCTAGAGATGAACAAGTTAGTTCCTGTAAAGCTAAGAAAGGATCGACTTGAAGAGCTTTTATCGGAGTTCAAGGTTGAACATGTTCGTCACATCAAAGGTATTACATTGTCAGGCGGTGAGAGAAGAAGAGTTGAGATCGCTAGATCGCTAGCAATGGATCCAAAGTTTATTTTACTTGATGAGCCATTTGCAGGAATTGACCCTATATCAGTCAGCGATCTTCAAGAAATCATCTACCAGTTAAGAGATAAAGGTATTGGTATTTTAATTACAGATCATAATTATCGTGAAATGCTTGATACTTGTAATCGTTCTTATGTTTTACATGATGGCAAGATAATTGCACAAGGTAGCAAGGAGACTATTTTGGCAAATAAAGAAGTCAAAAAAGTTTATTTAGGTGAAACATTAGGTGGTTAATCAAAGGCTTATTACATTAGGTATTGAATCTTCTTGCGACGAAACAGGGATAGGCATCTATAGTAGTGAAGATGGCCTTATATCTCATAAACTTTTTTCACAAATTGAATTGCATGCTGAATATGGCGGTGTAGTTCCTGAGCTAGCTTCTAGAGATCATATCCAAAGAGCGGTACCATTGATTAAAGAGGCGCTAATTGATAGCAATATTAGATTAGAAGATTTAACTGGTATTGCTTATACCGCAGGTCCTGGCTTATCAGGTGCATTACTAGTTGGTGGTTCAATTGCTCAAAGTCTGGCATGGGGGCTAGGAATTCCTGCATTAGGAGTTCATCATATGGAGGGGCACCTCTTGGCACCTCTTCTGCAGTCAGATCAACCTCAATTTCCGTTCATAGCTCTTCTTGTTTCTGGTGGACACACCTTACTTGTAGAGGTTACTAGAATAGGTGAATATAAGATACTAGGTCAATCCCTAGATGATGCAGTGGGTGAAGCCTTTGATAAAACAGCAAAAATTCTTGGATTGGGCTATCCAGGTGGTCCTGCTTTAGCAAAATTAGCAAATAAAGGCCTTGAAGGGCGATTTAATTTTCCAAGGCCAATGACTGATAGGCCAGGTCTTGATTTTAGTTTTAGTGGGCTAAAAACATTTGCACGAAATACCTATATTAATTTTCCAAAAGAAAAAGCAAATATTGCAAAAGCTTTTGAAGTTGCTGCTACTGAAACCTTGACCATTAAATGCAGGCGTGCTCTTGAACAGACTGGTTTAAAAACTTTAGTTGTAGCTGGAGGGGTTAGTGCTAATATATCACTCAGATCGACTTTAAGTACTATGGCAAAAAAACTTGATGTGGATGTTTTTTATCCAGCACATGAGTTTTGTACTGATAATGGCGCTATGATTGCGCTTGCAGGTCACTTTCGTTTTCTTTCAGGGCAAAGAAATGATCACTATGAAATTTCGATTAAGCCCCGCTGGAGTCTTGAAGAGCTTCAATCAGTATAACTTTTTTAACTATTTCAATTTAATACTTATGCTACTTTCATTAGAAGTGAAAGTAGCCTTAAAGATCACTTAAGTGCCTATAATATTAAGCTTAACTCAGTTAATCTACTTTAATTATCAAATTTGATGCTTATAATTCCTGCAATTGATTTAAAAGATGGACAATGTGTTCGCCTCAGACAAGGAGTAATGGAGGATACAACAGTTTTTTCTGATGACCCCCATGAAATGGCTACTAAATGGGTTGGTGAGGGTGCAAGAAGGCTACATTTAGTTGACCTAAATGGCGCATTTGAAGGTAAGCCAGTTAATGCTGAGTGCGTTAACGAGATAACCAAAGCTTTCCCAAATCTGCCAGTTCAGATTGGCGGAGGAATTCGTGACATTAAGATTGCTAATACATATATTGAGGCAGGCGTAAGTTATCTTATTATTGGCACTATGGCTGTAACACATCCTGAATTTATTTCAGAGTTATGTAGAGAGTTTCCAGGCAGAATTATTGTTGGCTTAGATGCCAAAAATGGACTTGTAGCTACAGATGGATGGGCAAAGCAAACAGATATCAATGTAGTCGAATTGTCAAAAAAATATGAACAGGATGGCGTTAGTTCAATTGTATATACAGATATTGCAAGAGATGGAATGATGCAGGGTGTTAATGTTAAGGCGACCGCAGACCTTGCAAAAGAAACCACAATTCCAATAATAGCATCTGGAGGCATAACAAATCTTGATGATATTGCTGCACTTCTAAAAAATGCCCATCACGGTATAATTGGAGCTATAACTGGTAGAGCTATTTATGAGGGCATGCTTGATTTTAATGATGCACAAACAATGAGTGATATTTATGATCGTTGAAGTAGCTTATGCACTTCCTGATAAGCAAAGCTTAGTCAGTTTAGAAGTTGAAAAAGGGGCTACTCTTAAAGAGGCCATCGAAGCCTCTGGAATTCTTGATTCTTTTGAGCAGATAGACCTTACCAAGGATAGGGTTGGTATTTTTTCTAAATTTGCAACCCTTGATACTGTGCTCCGTGAAAAGGACCGAGTTGAAATATATCGACCTCTCATTGCTGACCCAAAAAAGGTTCGTAAAGAGCGTGCTGCAGAGGGAAAAGCAATGCGAAGTAATAAAAAAGCCAAAAATTAAGGTAAAATCGTTAGCTCATAATACAAAGTTAAATTAAATGAGCGAAGAAAAACCTCCGAGTCCATCATTATTAAAAAAGTTATTCAATAAGTTTTTTCAACAAACTTTAAAACCCAGAGAGCAATTAATGCAGGCCTTGGAAGAGGCAGAGGACAATTTAGTAATTGACCCTTATAGTAGGTCTGTGATAGAAGGTGCAATGCAAGTCGAAAGCCTAAGGGTGCGAGATGTTATGGTGCCTAGATCTAAGATGACTATGATTAGCTCAGAAGCCTCTACAAGTGAATTATTGAAAGTCATGGTCAGCTCATACCATTCCCGTTTCCCTATCCATAATATTGAGCAGGACTCTATTTTAGGTATTGTATTAGCAAAAGATTTGCTTGCGCATTTTGCTGGAGATAATAAAGATGAGTTTAATTATAGAGAATATCTTAGAGTTGCTCTATCTGTTCCTGAAAGCAAGCCATTAGGAGTATTGCTTAGAGAATTCCAGCAAAAAAAGTCTCATATGGCAATAGTACTTGATGAATATGGCGAGATAGCTGGCTTAGTTACTCTAGAAGATGTTATTGAACAAATTGTTGGAGAAATTGAAGATGAGCATGACAAGGAAGAGGACAACATTATTGATTATGGTGATGGTCGTTACTTACTTCAAGCTAATACAACTTTGAGTGAGTTTAATGAATTCTTTGAAACTACTATAAAAAGTGAAGATTATGATACTGTTGCAGGATTAGTTATTTCAGGGTTTAGCTATCTTCCTGAGCAAATGAGTGAAATTAATCTTCATGATTTTCAGTTTAAAGTATTAAAAACTGACTCTCGAAGGCTCCATCTGATAGAAGTTAAGCGTATTAAAACCATTGTTGAAGCGCCACTAGAGACAAGTAACTCTTAATAGTGCTATCTTTAGCAGCTAATGGCTAAGTATAATTCAGCGTTATGAATACACTTGAACAAACAACACAGCTAGCAATTGAGTTAATTAAACAACAAAAAGTATCTGATTTTGAAATCTCAGTAGGTAAGAGTTCCGGTGTCTCTACTACAGTGCGACTGTCTAATGTGGAAACACTGCAATACCACTTAGATACAAGTTTTAATGTTAGCGTTTATATTGGAAAAAATAAGGGTCAAGCGACCAGTGTTGATCTTAGTAAAGCAAGTTTAAAAAATGCTATCGAGTCAGCATGCTTAATAGCAAAATATACTCAAGAAGATCCTTTTAATGGACTAGCACCAAGCGAAAGAATGGCTTGGGATACACCTAATCTAGATCTTTACTACCCTTGGAATTTAGATGCTAATAAGAGCATCGAGATTGCCAAGGAGTGTGAGCAAATTGCGCTCGAGCAGAGCGAAATTAATAATTCAGATGGCGCAGAATTGTCAAGCTTTGAGGGTGAAAGTGTCTACGCAAATTCAAATGGATTAATTGCAAACCTAAAAAGTTCTAGACATTCACTGTATTGCTCATTAATTGCGAAAAGAGGTGATGAAATGCAGACTGCTTACGAATACAGCGTCGCAATTGATTCCAATGACCTAACTACACCTTCAAAAATTGGCCTAGAGGCTGCAAGACTCGCACAAGAGAAACTTGGTTCTCGTCACCTGGGTCCACAAAAATGTCCGATTATTTTTACATCGAGACAGTCTTCTGGTATTTTTTCACAATTACTTGGGGCTCTTAGTGGTTCCAGACAGTATAAAAAAACCTCCTTTTTATTGGAGTCATTAGGGAGTAAAGTATTGCCTGAGTCGATTAGTATTTATGAAGATCCACTCAAACTAAAAACACTTGGCTCGAGGGCTTTTGACCAAGATGGTGTATTGAAGAAAAGGCAGTTTTTTGTTGAAGAAGGTATAGTTTCAAGTTATTTAATGGGGCAATACTCTGCTAATCAGATGGGATTGGAGTCAACTGCTAACGCTGGTGGTGTGAGTAATTGCTGTATTAACTCTAATTTTGACGGTGGGATTACGGAGCTAACTAAGAACATGGATAGAGGTCTTATAGTGACTGACTTAATGGGGCATGGCGTTAATGCAACGACTGGCGACTATTCTCGAGGCGCTAGCGGTTTTTGGGTTGAAAACGGTGAAATAAAGCATCCAGTTTCAGGTATTACTATTGCTGGTAATTTAAAGGATATGTTGAAAAATGTTGTCTCTATTGCTAGCGATGTAGACTTTAGGAGTAATCTAAAGGTTGGTTCAACATTGATTAGTGAAATGACAATTTCTGGGGAAGGATAGTTGAAAGTGTTCGATGTCATTGTCATTGGTGGTGGCATGATCGGCCTTGCTTTTACTTTAGAGCTATCACAGAAAAAAAACTGCTCGATCGCCATTATTGAGCCAAATACATGTAACCCTCCAATCAATGACTCGTTTCATTCACGAGTAAGTGCTATTACACCATCTTCCCATGAATACCTAGTCTCTCTTAATATTTGGAATAACATTAAAAGAAAAAAAGCATTTGTGGCTACAAAGGTATGGGATCAAAATTCGCATGGACATCTCAACTTTCACGCTGAGGATGAGGGTATGGATCAACTTGGCTTCATTGTTGAAAATGATTTAATACAGTCTGCACTATTTGAAGCGATTGACTCCAGTAAGATAACGATTATTAATGCCAAGCTAGATAGTTTATTAAAAACTGATATTGGCTATACGCTAACTCTAGATGACGAGAGTAATTTGTCATGCAATCTAGTTGTCGGGGCTGATGGTTCTCAATCAAAAGTCAGAAACTTAGTAGCTATTGAGGTTACTGAGCGTGACTATAATCAAAAAGCTATTATTGCTAATATAGTTAGTGAAAAGCCACTTGAAAATACTACTTGGCAGCGCTTTTTATCAGACAGTATTATTGCTTTATTGCCACTCTCTGAAAATAAGGCGTCAATTGTATGGTCTTGCAGAAGTGGTCTTGCAGATGAGTTGATGGAGTTAGATATAGATGATTTTAATCAATCTTTGTCTGAAGTCGTTGAGTATCGTTTTGGTAAGCTTATAGTGGAAAGCAAAAGAAAAGTATTTCCACTAGTCGAAAGAAGTGCCAAGGACTATACTCTTCCTAACCTCGCTCTAATTGGAGATGCTGCTCACAACATCCATCCACTAGCAGGTCAGGGAGCTAATCTAGGTTTTTCAGATGCAAAAGAACTCAATAGTCAACTTTTAGAAAATGATGATAAACCCTTGGGCGACTACTTAGTCTTAAGGAAGTATGCAAGAGCCCGTCGATTAGATAATGAGCTAATGGCTAAAACTATGACAGGGTTAGACTGGATATATAAGGAAAATAATGAGCCACTTCGATGGCTTAGAGGTTTTGGTATGAATCTTATTGACGATTCCCCGATGATTAAGTCTTTTTTTCAAAAACAGGCTCTCGGTAAGTCTATTAAATGACTAGATAAATATTCTTTTTAAGGTTTTACTATGTCAAAAATCTTGTCGGCGTCACTATTCCATCTAGTGGAACGTCCCAAGGCTTTGAATCAAGATGATCGACCTCTTGGCAGTCAAATGCTAGGCCAAATAGTTTTGGAACTCTATAATTCATCCGTTTTGAATGAAAACTTAATGTTTTGTCATAAAAGCCACCACCCATTCCTAAACGATTTTTGTTCTTATCAAATCCAACAAGTGGCATTAAAATAAGATCCATTTGATGAGCACCTAGTTGCGGAGTATAGATTGGCTCATCGATACCAAATCTATTTTTTCTAAAATGATTCCCCATCTTTGCAAATTTGAGTTTTTCACCTACTAATATTGGTAAGTAAACAAAATAACCATGGTTAGTTAGAAATGTTATCGTGCTGTGTGTTTCGATTTCCCCATCATTTGGGGTAAAAATTGCAATATGCTTTGCACTTCTAAAAAGGCCATTTTTTTGACACTGGTGAAGGATTTTTTTGCCTTCTTTCTTGCGAGTTGGTTTGTCAATAGATTTTCGACGATGCCTTAGTTCTTTTCGAAGTTCTTTCATTAATAGTTGTGTTGTTAGATATACTAATTTTAGCAGTGCAAAAATTCAACTAGGATTAATTTGATATTATTGGGATAGGGTCCGTTGTGCCGTGTTGACATGGTCCTGAACCATATGGCTCAAGGTGGAAGTTCGATGTTTACCGTAGGTTTCCCACTTCTAGGTGGGCTTACACAATAGTAACCAATCTCATCTCCTTATCTATATTTAATCGGCTCAGGTAAATAAATCAAAGCACGAACACAACAGATAATTTTATTATCACCTTTCCATAATTTAATTGCAATGTAATTTCTTCTTTATATTTGAAAATATACTTAATTGTCAGAAGATTGTTAGTATAAAATCACCCATCTCATTATTTCATGAAGGTTTGCTAAGTGACTGTATTAGCTGCAATTTTATTATTAATTATAATTATGGATCCTATAGGGAATGTGCCTGTATTTTTAAGCATTCTCAAAAATATACCGATCGAAAGACGAAGAAAAATAATTATCAGAGAGTTATTGATTGCTCTAGCAGTTCTTTTATTTTTTATGTTTATTGGCAGGTATATTCTTCAATTACTTCAGATAGAGCAGTCTTCTTTAGGAATTGCAGGAGGGATTATATTGTTCATCATTGCTATAAGAATGATTTTCCCAGGTACCAAGCCTATGTTTAGTCACAATGAGACAACAGAGCCTCTTATTGTTCCTCTAGCTGTTCCAATGTTGGCCGGTCCATCGGCAATTGCAGCTGTAATTTTGTTTATGGCTCGCGAGCCCAGCAGATGGATTGAGTGGACTTTTGTAGTGTTTGTTGCCTTCTTAGTTACAGGTGTTATATTGATCTCATCTGAAGCCTTAGGAAGAAAATTGGGTAATAGGGCATTAATCGCGATTGAACGATTAATGGGCATCATATTGGTGATGGTCTCGGTTGACTTTATATTAGATGGAATTAAACAAACATTTAATATTTAGTTTTATATATTTTGAACAACTAGTTCAAATTTGCTATGTTGCCTCTCAAAGGCTATAATTGCCTCTTTTTTTTGTAGATAGAAATGGTGAAGAGTATGGCTCCTATAGTAATGAAATTTGGCGGTACCAGTCTCAGGGATGAGGATTCTCGTGCATACGCTTTAAAACATATTAAGGAATATTCTGATGCTGGAGAAAGAATCGTTGTAGTTGTTTCAGCTATGGGCCGGAAGGGCGAACCATATGCAACTGATACACTTGTTGCGTTGTTAAAAGATGTTGGCCACAATATTAATCCAAGGGAGCTAGACCTTGTTATGAGTGTTGGTGAGACTCTCAGTTCGGCTTTTTTCTCTCACCTTTTAAGTCATAATGGAATGCCCGCTGTTTCTTTTAATGGCCGTCAATCTGGTATTTTGACTGATGATAATGCTGGAAATGCGGAAATACTAGAAATTAATCCTTCCCGAATTGTGGAAGCACTTGATGAGGGAAATATTGCTGTTGTAGCAGGCTTTCAGGGGGTTAATGAAAGGGGTGATATTCGTACACTTGGTCGGGGTGGTAGTGATACTTCAGCAGTCTCCTTAGCCTCTGCATTAGGTGCAGAAAAAGTCGAAATATTCTCTGATGTTGATGGTATTGCAAATTGTGATCCTAGACAAGTTGAGGCATCTTCTTACCTTAAATTAATAAGTGTTAATCAGATGTTGGATATGGCGGACGAAGGCTCAAGAGTAATTCACCCTCGAGCAATTAAAGCTTCTTTAAAAACTAAGACACCGATTGTTGCTAAAAATAATTTTACTGATTCAGCAGGTACACTAATTCATCATAATAAGTCTTCTGATGAAGAGGTTGTTGCTATTGCTCACCGCGAAAGTATGGTATTACTAGAGTTTGCTCTAGAACATAAAGCCGCAAGTCATGTTGATGGAATTGTTAATATTGATTCAAAGCGACTATTACTAAATGATGATGTTTATTTGAGTGATAAATTGGCTCAACTTGAGGAAACATTAGGCTTTTATAAGCTTAGTAGACACTGGACAACTATTTCAGTGGTATTTAATAATAAAGTCTCCAAAAAGCCAGCTGGACTTGATTATGCTGAGCTGTTAGACTCACCTAATAACATTATTAGATACCTTCTTAAGGAGTCAAAGGCTAGGGAAACACTAAAGTTTTTACACGGAAGATATACTTAATAAAACTTAGGGTTTGTAGCCACTATTATTAACGTAATCCATCAGTATTTCCTCAGTAAAAGCCGATTCTAGCTCTGCTGCTTTATTAGCTACAGGCTCTTTAAGATCGCCATCAGCTATTTCAATTACTTCATTTTTCCAATCAGTAAGATATGCATCAGCATCTGTTGCATCTGCAATGGTAGCTGCAGTATCTACTGCCTCCATAAAGCGATTATCTAGCTGTATTTTTTCGACCTCGCGTCTGCTTTTTTTAATCATTACTTGTGTCGGGATATCACGCCATTTGATTACAGTCAAATTCATTTAATTCTCCAGAAATAGATTAAATAATAATTCATTTAAATTTTGAGAAATTCTACCATTAAGTAATTAATGAAATTGCTATAATTTAGGTATATAATTCCCCCTTTTTTTTGTTGTCATATTTTTGGAGTAGTTATGAAAAATAAAGCTCGAGTCGTAGTGATTGGTGGAGGTGTTGTTGGTGCAGGGACACTCTATCATTTAGCAAAGAAAGGTTGGACTGATGTTGTATTAGTTGAGCGTAAAGATTTAACCTCTGGATCCACGTGGCATGCAGCAGGGCTATTACCTCTTTTTAATATGAGCTACTCTGTAGGAAAATTACATCAATATTCCGTTGATTTCTATCATGAATTAGAAAAAGAGACTGGAATGAATGTTGGATTCAGTGTTGTTTCTAATATCCGGCTCGCAAATTGTCAAGACCGAATGGATGAGTATAAATACTACGCAGGAGTTGGAAGTACAGTTGGTGTTAATGTTAAATTTTTGACACCAGACGAAATTAAAGAGGTATGGCCACTCTGTAATACAGAGGGTTTACTTGGTGCAATACAGCATCCAGATGATGGATATATACAGCCTGCTGATTTAACTCAAGCCTTATGTAAGGGTGCTAGAAATCGTGGTGCAGAGATTTATGAAAACACTAAGGTTACTTCACTGGAGCAGCAAAAAGACAGTACTTGGATTGTGAAGACTGATAATGGTGATATTTCTTGTGAACATGTCGTTTCATGTACAGGAAGCTTTGCAAGAAAAACTGGTGAGATGGTAGGTTTAGATATTCCTGTTATCCCTGTAGAGCATCAATTTCTGGTAACAGAGCCTCACCCAGAAATCCTAGAAAGAAAAAAACAAGGGCTACCTGAAATGGCTGTACTACGTGAATCTGATGCGGCTTATTATTTACGCGAAGAGGCAGGCGGGATGATTTTAGGCATCTATGAAAAAGGTGCACCTGCTTGTTATGTAGATGGACCAAGTGATGATTGTCAATACGAGTTATTTAATGGCGAGCTTGAT
>Ga0207990_1000874_pt1 | contig 16625 bp, 12 predicted proteins | sample ETNtaG_8_FD_185780 | JGI IMG/M metagenome (GOLD analysis project Ga0207990, IMG submission 185780) | Marine microbial and viral communities from oxygen minimum zone, Eastern Pacific Ocean - ETNP201406SV75 (SPAdes) (version 2) | ecosystem: Environmental > Aquatic > Marine > Oceanic ...
TGCCAGCTGTTATTTTTAAGCTGGCGTTCAATGAACTTGAGCCCAAACCGGTACGTTAACGGATACACCAGCCATTTCTTAAGCCTAGATCTAAAAACTCCGCTTCGCTCCTGGATTCTGGAAAGACTTTCATTGATGATGCGCAAGGCATCGTATTCCGGAGAAGGCTCCACCACCACCAGGGTCCCTCCCGGACGAAGAAGGGCACGAAACTGTCCCAGGACCCGCTCCCGTCTGCCAAGTTCAATCGTATAGAGCGAGAAATGGGCCACAATCACGTCCGCCACACCTGGAGCAAACGGAAACGGCTGGGTGAGGTCGGACTGAACTAGCCCGACCCGGCTGGCAACCTTCCTTCTTTCTGCTTTCTCCCAAGCGTTTATTAATCCAGGGAGAAGCCGATCGCTCCCCACATACCGGTCGCCCTCACGGAGCCTGCTTTCTAAAGCTTTTATAAGCGCTCCGGAACCACACCCGAAATCCAGCCAAAGTTTACCAATATTTTGAGGGGCGCATGCCACCACCCGCTGCAAAGAATCTGCATACACCTCTGGCATTAGCACATCATACAACCGCGACTGAAACCCAATTCTCCAGTAATGACGGGAATAAAATGACGACATAAGCGATCCGCAAGTTATACGAGGAAAGAAACCTACGCTTGCCGGGATAGACCGAAGTTTATATAATCTCAGACAATCGATAAATTAAAAACTAGGTTTTTCGCTTCGATCAGAGTGTTAACTGAGATTGAAAACCTAGAACGAGGAACAAAGTCACGATGTCCAAAAAACCGTTCATCAATAAGCATGGTTTTGTCGAGTATCCTTTTCTCCATGACCAGCGCAAGGGAAAAAACTGGTGGTTCTTCAACCTGCTAGAAGACCACCTGAAGCGGCGAGCCCGGCAGGCTCACGGCCGTGAGCACACCCGCGATCAGATGGATACAGACATGATGCAACTCCTCCCCGACACGAACCTGAAATTCTACGCACTGGTCCCCTCCGGCATGGGGATGGAATTTAAACTAATTGCCAAGTATGAAACCCCGGAACTCATTCACCTGGAAGATCCTGTTCCCTTCATCACCGAGACATTCGGCGGCGGCAAATTCAAAGTCAACATCTACCATAAAGGGACCTTCGCCGGCACTGAAAACTATAAAGCCCACGGCGATCCCAAGTGGGAAGAAATCGAAGACGACGGCTACTAACCTGCCCCTCGAACCACTAAAGACTCATTGTTCTGCGATTGAAATCAAGTTCGGGAGACCGTAACGTGAACGGTTTATTTGAGACGATTTCCGGCTGATTACAGTTCTTCGTCCGGATTACGAGGCTTCTGGATGGTGGGGACGGTAAATTTTAAATCGGATGGTAGAACCGACGAAGCGCTTCCGGTAACAGCTTCCGTTTTTGGGTTTTCAAGCCGCACGTAAATTTTTCCTTCGTGGATTTTAACGGGATAGACCTCGGTCTTGAGTTCTGGGTTCTGGGGGCATTGCCCGTCCTTGAGCTCGAACCGCCATTCATGATTGGGGCAGATAACGACACCTTCCTCGATCCTCCCCTCCCCCAGCGGCGCTCCCCTATGTGGACAGATGTTGTCGAGGGCGTAATATTTTCCCTTATAGTTGAACAGTGCAATCTCCCTGTCACCCGCTGAAATGATGGCGGATTTCCCAATCCCAAGATCGTCGCATTTCATTACTTTCGTATATTTGACCTTTGCCATTAGCCACCTTGATCTCAACAGTTACTTTTTTAAGCGGTATATTCCCCAATCCGAATATTTATCAAATTTTGCTTCTGGACTCATTCGCCAGGAGATTCCCTTACGAACTCGAATTCACAGTTGGCGTAGAGAAAATCCATGGTTTTTCTGCCGAGGATTTTCGAGGTCGTGTGTTTGATCACTTCCGGATTGGCCATCATCTTATTTTTCACGTCTTCTGGCTTCTGCTTACTCTGCTCGGCAAGAGATTTGAATTCTTCCTCAAGGTCCGACTGTGACACATGCATATTTTCTTGCTGGGCGATGCTCTCCAAAATGATATATCCCTTGCAATTTTTTTCTGCAGTGTCTTTCCACTCTTCCTTCGCCTTCTCCTCGTCAAACCCGGAATCTTCCAGTTTCATCCCCGATTGCTCGATCTGAAATTTCATCCCCTCGATCATAAACTTAAATTCGTTGTTGACCATCGACTCGGGGACTTCGACCGAATTCTCGTCGACCAGCTTATCAAAGATTCCCTCCTTGATACGTATTTCCTCCTTCTCTTCATACATGGCCTGCATTTTTGTTTTAACACCCCGGCTAAATTGACCCACCGTCTCAAAACCCTCCTTCTCCGCGATAGCATCGGTCAACTCTGGCAGAACCAGTTTCTTCAGCTCCTTGATCTTCACACTAAAGGTCGCCAGGTCCTCAGCTTCCTGCCCCGGCAGAGGGGTACTCACCCGGCGGAGTTTGTTATTCCAGTTAGCAGGCAGAACAGCCTTGACCTCGAACTGTTCATCCAGTTTGTGCCCGACCAGCTGCTCTTCAAACCCCTTAATCATCTTCTTTTCGCCAATGCGTACCGTTAAGTCAGTTGCGTTTCCATTTTCCAGCGGCTGCCCTTCAAATTGCCCTTCAAAGTCGATGGTTAGGTAATCGCCAGTTTGCGCTTCGTAACCATCTTCATGATGTTCGAAACTGCCATACTGTTGCAGGATTCTTTCAATCGCTCGATCCAGTTCCTCCTTACCTACCTGCGTCTCTTTCTTTTTGAGTTTGAGTCCTTTATATCCCTTAATTTTGATTTCTGGTTTAACGTCAAGTGTGACTGAGAATTTCAAAGGGGTGTTCTTTTTGACATCCTGGAGTTTCGAATGGTCGATCTCGGGGGACCCGGCTGGAGCGAGCCCGCTTTCCCGCAGGGCTTTTTCATAATACTCCTGTAATAGTGCCTGCAACATGTTGGTGAACGACTGCACCGGAACCTGCTTTTCCAGAATATTCTGCGGAATCTTCCCTGGACGGAATCCGGGCATGCGCATCTGCTGATTCAATTCACTATAGGCACTATTAATCCGTTGAGTGACAACTTCTTCGGGAATGGTGATTTCAAGCTTGCGTTTTAACTGGTCAAGTTCTTCAACAACCAAATCCATGCAAATATCCTTTATATGTTTATGACTTCACTGTAGCTTGATTGATTTTTTTTCCTGCTCGACAATGATCAGGTCGAGTTCCTTTTTCAACCGACCCAGAATTTCCTCATAAGCAAAGGATCCCAGCGTCTCCGTTCCCTTTTTCAAGTTGACCCTGGAAGGACCACACCAGAGCCCGAGATCCGCATCGTCAGTTTCCCCAGGCCCGTTAACACGGCATCCCATAACCGCAATGGTGATTTTGTGTTTCTCAGCGTATCGGGCCATTGTACGGACTTCCTGTGCCAGTTCAACGAATTTATCATTCTCGACCCGAGAACAGCTCGGGCAGGCGATGATGTTAAGTCCATCCAAAAAGTTTTCGGGAACCGATCGGAACCGCCCCTCCTCTATATCCTTGAGAATTTCGCGCCCGACGACGATTTCCTGTCCCTTATCCTCGTTGGGCAAAGTAAGGGATACGCGGATCGTGTCGCCGATGCCGGACGAAATGAGCTGCTCGAAAGCAATCCGGGTCTTGATAATGCCATCCGGAGGCAGGCCCGCCTCCGTCACACCCAGATGCAAAGGAACGTCCGGACGCTCGCTGGCAAATTGACGGTTGGCTTCGATCACTTTTCCGGAATCGGAATCTTTGAGTGATACGCAGTAATCCTCAAACTTCAACTCATCGAGTATCTGACAGTGATCGACCGCGCACCGGACCATTCCCTCGATGGGGTTGTTCCTATATTTTTTCTTGTAGTCAGGATCGACCGAACCACAGTTCACGCCGATGCGGATGGCGCATCCATGAGTTCGCGCCGCGTCGATGATGAACCCAACTTTTTCCCGGATCGGTTTATCTTTTTCCAAATGAAAAAGGTGTCCCGGGTTGTACCGGATCTTATCGACTAGTGGGGCCACTTTGGGAGCCAACTTGTAATTCTCCTGAAGGTCGACGGAGAGAACGGGGTCAGGAAACTGTTTCCGCAGGGTTTTCAGAGCTTCTACGTCCGCGTCACTGTCCACAGCGATACGGATGACATCGGCTCCAGCCTGTTGCAAAACCTCAATCTGCCGAGCGGTGGCTTCCAGGTTCTGGGTTTGGGTTGCGGCCATGCTCTGAACGGCTACTGGAGCATCACCACCGATGTGTAGGCAACCAATACGTATTTTTCGAGTCGACCTGAGCTTGCTCATGTGATGTATATTTATCAGAGGCCACCCGGAAAGGTGGGTCAGGGTTGGTTGATTCAGAAAGGTTAGCAGAAATCAAAAATGTTAACAAGCGTGGGAGAGTGTATTTGGCCTGAAAGAAAACTCGAAGCCACAACTTACTCAGTCTGGCTTTATTATGGAGAGGCTATACATTTAACGTCAGTTCCTTAATTACAAAAATACATGTCCTTTTCTCAACATTCTTGATCTTGAAATTTTTCTTCCAATCTCTGGTCTTAATGAGCGGTCAGGGATGGTAGAATCATTGCTCAGTTATCTAACCATTTCTAACAAGCCATGTATAAAAGTAAGTTGATCACATATCTATTTCTATTAGTTAACCTAATGCTGTGGGCTAGCGAACTTTACGCTGCCCCCGCGCACGGGCTATCCTTGTACGGTTCCAAGGGACTGAAATATTCTCCCGGCCAGCCATACGACTACGCTCATCCAAAAGCCCCAAAAGGAGGACACCTCGTCCTTGCCGATTTCGGGGCTTTCACCAAGCTCAATCCGGCCTCCCTCAAAGGGGTTCCCGCTCCTGGCATCGGCGGCCTGGTATTTCAATCGTCCATGGACAGCTCGGTTGATGACGATGAACCCTTTTCCCAGTACGGCAACCTAATCGAAAAAGTGGAACTGGCCAAGGATCGAATGACAATGGTCTACCACATTCATAGGCACGCAAAGTTTTCCGATGGTCACCCGGTAACCGCCGACGATTTCGTTTTTTCTTTCGACCTGATCCAGGAACCGGAATACCACCCTATCTACAAGCAGTACTTCAAGGACATTAAAAAAGTCGAAAAACTCGATAACCACCGGGTGAAATACACATTTGCCATCTACAACCAGGAACTACCACTGATCACGGGACAAATGCTCATATTCCCCAAACATGTCTACGGCAAAAAGGGGGAATCGTTTGGGTCTGACTTCGACAGCATTGCTGTGGGAAGCGGACCTTATATGGTAAAGGATTTCGAATTTGGCAAGCACATCACGCTTCAGCGAAATCCAAACTGGTGGGGGAAGGACCTAGCCATCAACAAGGGGAGATACAATTTCGACCGGATCACCTGGAAAATTTATCTCGATCCCGTGGCTATGCGTGAAGGGTTCAAGGGCGGAGACTTTGATGCCAGCCTGGTCAACAGCTCGCGGGATTGGGCACTTGATTTCAAAGGAGATTTTGTAAAGAAAGGCTATTACCTGCGCGAAGAGGTTCCCCATACCCGTGTGGCGGGCATGCAAGGGTTCGCTATGAACCAGCGAAACGAGATCTTCAAATCACGCAGAGTGCGAGCCGCCGTTGCCATGGTTTTCGATTTCGAATGGAGCAATAAAAACCTCTTCTACGGTCAATACACGCGTAACGAATGTTTCTTCGATAACAATCCGGGAATGAAAGCCCAAGGCACTCCAAAAGGAGAGGTAAAAGAGTTGCTGACTCGGCTAAGGGAGAAGCATGGTGCCGTCTACGTACCTAAAACCGTGTTCAGTAAGCCGGTAGGCGCGCCGGGTCAGGGACTTTCAGAGGAAAAAAATATCCGGTTCGCCAATTCACTTCTTGAATCCGCGGGATGGAAGGTGGGGACGGATGGTATCCGCGTTAAAAATGGCAAGCGCCTTGCAGTGAAAATACTTCTAGATAGCGCTGGTTTTGAACGCATCGTCGAACCTTACAAAAACAATCTGCGAAGAATCGGGTTCGATATGGAAATCAAAAAAATGCAAGTCGCCGAATACGAAGAACGTCTGAGAAACTTCAACTTTGACATGATCGTTGTCGGCTACGGACAAAGCCGATCACCTGGAAATGAGCAGCGGTATATGTGGGGAAGCGAAGCCGCCAAAACTCCCGGCACACGAAACTATATGGGCATCGAAAATCCAGCAATCGACGAGTTGATCAACCGCATCACCAAAGCCGGTTCCCGAAAGGAACTGGTTGACGCCATCCAGGCAATGGACCGGATACTGACACACCAGTTCTATATCGTTCCACACTGGTATATCGCCTATGATCGAATCGTCTACTGGAACAAGTTTTCGCGGCCTGGGGTGAACCCGTCGCAGTCCGCCGTCATTAACAACATCCTCGAGTGGTGGTGGTGGGACGCAGACAAAGCGAAAAAGTTGAAAGAAGCCCGTTCTGTGGGAAGTTCACTGTTTTAATGTTATTAGCCAAAACACACCTTACCCAGGCCTTCAAACCCAACGGTCGGAAAAGTAACCGCAATCCCCAATCCAAATGCGATGGCATGAATCTGCCGACCATTCGCATTTTATCGTTTTCCAAGAATTAGAATTAGTTGTATTATTGCCTTGCTTCAGGTAGCAAGTTCTCATCTGCTTTTGCAGCATATTGGAAAAACCTTTTTTTACCGCGGTCTCCCTGTTCTCGGGTAGTCATGATCAGCTATATCATCCGCCGCCTTCTACTGATGTTCCCCACGCTGATCGGGATCGTGACCATCACCTTCCTGATCATCCAGTTCGTTCCCGGTGGTCCCATTGACCAAATGAAATCGATTCTTCGCGGCCACGCCGGAGTGCTCTCGGAAGCCGGAGGCGGCGCCTTGGAGGGGACAACCACCAAACCGGGTGAAATCGATCCTAAACATCTGGAGCAACTCAGAAAAATCTACCACCTCGACCGTCCGCTCTGGGAACGCTACCTACGGACGCTCTTGTGGCACAGCCCTCAAAACCCTGAAGCCCCCTTTGCCGAACGTGTATTCAAACGGGCTAACTGGGAAGGATTTCTCGTCTTCAAGTTCGGTGACTCGTTTTACCGAAATAAATCGGTACTGGAACTCATCAAGGAAAAACTTCCCGTCTCCGCCTCTCTAGGCGTTAGCAGTTTTTTCCTGACCTACACCATCTGCATCATCCTCGGAATTGCTAAAGCTATTCGACACGAAACCCGTTTCGACACGGCGACGAGCCTTATCGTTCTAGTCGGATACAGTATTCCCGGATTTGTCATGGGTATTTTTGTGATCGTGTTTCTGGGCCCGGGCGACGGCGCCGTGGCTCACCTTATCCCGTTGTCCGGCCTCACATCGGCCGGAACTCCAGGATACGAGGACTGGTCTTTGTGGAAAAAAATTCTGGACTATCTGCACCACCTGGCTGCCCCCCTCTTTTGTTATATTTTGGGCGGATTCGCTACGCTGACCATGCTCACCAAAAACGCAGTCCTTGAGGAAACGCAAAAGCAATATGTTCTCACCGCCCGCGCCAAAGGCCTAACAGAAAAAAGTGTCCTGTTTAAGCATATCTTGAAAAACGCACTCATCCCGCTCGTCACTGGATTTCCAGTCGCTTTTCTCGCCATGTTCTTTGCTGGATCGCTGTTGATCGAACAGATTTTCACACTCGACGGACTTGGTCTTTTGTCCTACCAGGCTGTCATCCAGCGTGACTATCCCATCGTATTGGGAACGCTGTTCATGTTTTCGCTGATGGGACTGGTTGGGCAACTGCTGACCGACCTCTCGTATGTACTGATCGACCGGCGGATCTCTTTCGACGAATCACAGGGATGATTTTTCACGAACAACCACAAGCGAATGTAACCGGCTTCATCTACGGCTAAGAATAGGAAATGAAAATTAACAAGGATTTCAAAATAAAATGGCGCCGATTCACGCGCGACAAGAGAGCGTTCACTAGTTTTATGATCCTTGTTGCTTTTTTTATCATGACAATGCCGGCGGAACTGGTATGCAATGTGCGCCCTATTCTCCTCGTCGTCGATGGCAAACCTTACTTCCCAATCTTCGTCACCTATAACGAACAGGATTTCGGTGGCACCCTTCCCAGCGAACCCGACTATCTTTCAAAACGATTCACGCGTCTGCTGGAGGGAATCCCGGAAAACACACCTCCCAAGGACACCGAAGTTGAAGGCACCTCATTCGATCTTGGGCTTGATGATTTTGAAGAGGATGAACCTGTATTTTCTCTAGAGTTGGAAGATTTTGAGGAAGAATCCTCCGAAGCTGCGCCTACCCGCGTAATAAGTGAGAAGCCGGTTATGACACAACCAAAACCGAGAGACTACTGGGCTTTGTGGCCTCCGGTTCGCTATGACTACAAATATATACCTACAGAAAGCAAAACGGGAACGGTCGTGCTCGCGGCTCCCTACAAAACGCTGATTGAAGGCTCGGATCGCTTCACCGAGTCGTCTTGGGCCGATGGACATTTTCTGGGCACTGATGACCGGGGGCGTGATGTTTTGGCCCGCCTTATTTATGGGTTCCGTATTTCCATGATCTTCGGCATCTCACTGGCGATCACCGGTACCCTGCTGGGTTGCTTGATTGGCGGCACTCAAGGGTTTTTCGGCGGCTGGATCGACTTGATCGGCCAGCGCCTGACCGAAATCTGGGGCTCGATTCCGCGACTCTATGTCCTCATCATTCTGAGCTCATTTCTGGTCCCCTCCGCATTATTGCTATTTCTCATTCTCAACCTGACAGCGTGGATGGGGATCGCCGCCTATATCCGCGCCGAGTTTCTAAAAATCCGCAATTTTGAATACGTGAAGGCGGCCAAGGCGATGGGCGTGTCTAATTTCGAGATCATGCGCCGCCACATCCTACCGAACGCCCTCACTCCAGTGGTTACTTTTTTCCCGTTTGAGGTTACAGCAGGCATCCTAGCATTAGTGAGCCTCGATTTTCTAAACCTCGGCGTGCCGAGCCCCGCCCCCAGCATCGGGGAGCTGTTGGCCCAGGGAAAGACCAACCTGCAGGCCATATGGATCCTACTCCCAACGTTCACGGTTCTGACAATCGCCTTGACGATGCTTACCTTTGTCGGCGAAGGTATCCGCAACGCATTCGACCCTAGAAAGAGCATTTAGGAATAAGCCATGCTGCTTGACGTCATTGACCTACGTACCCATTTCAAAGTTGGATTTGATCAAACCGCGAAAGCGGTGGACGGAGTTTCGTTCAACCTCGCATCGGGACAAACTCTGGCACTGGTTGGTGAGTCTGGATGCGGCAAAACCCAGACGGCTTTTTCGCTAATCCGCCTCATCGCAGAAAATGGTTTTCATCCATCAGGAGAAATCTTCTTCGACGGCAAAAATCTTTCGCTCCTGTCAGAGGCAGAGATGCGGTCCCTGCGCGGGAATGATATCGCCATGGTGTTCCAAGAACCTATGACCTCGCTCAACCCTCTTTACCGGATCGGCAACCAGTTGGAGGAACCCCTACGCCAACACCGAAAAATCGCCCAAGGGTCCGCGCGAAAACGCGCTATCGAGCTGCTCGACCATGTTGGAATCCCTGATCCGCACAAGCGCGTTGACAGTTTTCCGCACGAGTTGTCCGGTGGAATGAAACAACGCGTAATGATTGCCATGGCACTGGCCTGCGAACCAAAACTGCTCATCGCCGACGAACCGACCACCGCCCTCGATGTCACCATCCAAGCGCAGGTTCTGCGGTTGATTTCCGATCTCCAGAAGGAAACAGGAATGGCGATCCTTATCATCACGCACAACATGGGTATCGTCAATCAGATGGCGGATCATATCTGCATCATGTACGCCGGACGCGTTGTCGAAAATGGCAGTCGGGACCAAGTGTTCGGAAAGATGGCGCATCCTTACACGCGGCGCCTGTTCGATTCCATTCCTAAGCCCGAAGACAAAGGCTACCTACTCGACACTATCCCCGGAATGGTTCCTGGTGCTACAGAATACAGCGAGGGCTGCCTTTTCGCGGACCGGTGCGAACACGCGATAGATGTTTGTCACAGAACAGATGGACCCAAACGTACTCTGGAATCAGGCCATACTGTTGCATGCCACCTGTTTGAAGAAGGCCGGATGCCCACCGCAGAAACAGACCATGAACGCATTCCTAAACCGGAACGTCAATTGGGAAGCGCAACGTTGCTGACTGTCAAATCGCTACGCACCTGGTTTCCGGTACGCAAGGGAGTTTTCCTTCGCATTGCCAATTACGTGAAAGCAGTCGACAACGTGGATCTGGAATTACAGAAAGGAGCAACCTTGGCACTCGTCGGTGAATCGGGGTGTGGCAAAACAACGCTTGGCGAATCTATTCTCAGGTTGGTGCGCGAAGCCCGCGGTCAGGTGCTCTTAAATGGTCACGATGTTATGAAGCTGAATACCACAGAATTGAAACAGATAAGGAACCGAATGCAGATTGTATTTCAGGACCCCATGGGCTCCCTGTCGCCGCGCATGACAATTGAGGATATCATCGGGGAAGGACTGCGCGTACACTTGCCAAACTTGGAGCTAACGGAAAAACGGAAACGGATCGAAAGTGTTCTGAATGAAGTAGGTCTTTCCCCTTCAATCATCGACCGGTATCCGCACGAATTTTCCGGAGGACAAAGACAACGGGTCGCCATTGCCCGGGCGCTGATTCTGGAGCCAGAATTTCTCGTTCTCGATGAACCGACAAGCGCCCTTGACGTTTCAGTTCAGGCTCAGGTGCTGAATCTCCTTAATGAACTGCAGGCCGCAAGGCACCTCACCTACCTGTTCATCACTCACAATCTGGGCGTGGTACAGTACATGGCCGACCGAGTAGCCATCATGTATCTCGGACGCATTGTGGAATACGCTTCGGTCGAAGAATTATTCAGCAAGGCAAAACACCCTTACACTAAATCTTTGCTGGAGGCCATCCCCGATCTTGAGGAACGCAAACCCTTCGAGCCGGTAACGGGTGATGTTCCTTCTCCACTCAATCCGCCAGCGGGCTGCCATTTTCATCCGCGCTGTCCAATTTTTTTAAACGAACCAAAAGACTCTCCCCTTGTACAAAAATGTAAAACCAGCTATCCGGAAATTTTCTCTTCAGGAGAGTCATTTGTTCGCTGCCACGCATTTTAATGTGGGAAGAGACAAGACAATGGGACCTGGGCAACCAAGATCAGCCCAGTCTATTTAGACGAACTGGTTTTAGAATAGAAATAGTAGATACCTGCCAGCACAACGCATCCGGACACCCCTAAGCAAAGGACTTCTTCGAGCGACATAATTCTCCCCCTTTAAAACGATCAAATAAAAAATTTCAGGTTAACCCAATCCAATTTATCAGCAGTCCGTTACCTGACAAACAAAAATTTTACTTCCTCGAAACACAGAGACCGGTGAAGTAGTATATTAGTTGAGAGGATGGGTTCCAAAGTCCGATGGAATCGCCTTGAAGGCTCCTTCATTTAAAGGGTTTCGATTCCGAACACCCTAAGGAAGGATACCGCAGCCCAAATACCGATGCTGGCGAAAAAACCCAAGGCAACAGCAACAAGAATAAAAATACCGACCAATTTAAAAATTTCGACAAGTCCTTTATTTTGCATGGCACTCTCCCCAACACAGGTCGAAAAATAAGCGATCTCTCGTTATTCTGTAACATTCCCGGAAGAAATTGACAAGACCCCCGGCAGAAACTTCTCGAAAGGCTAGACTGGCCTCCTTTCAATGCGATATCCGTTCGGTTTCTTCCGTATTTTCGAAGCTGTATTCAGCCAATGCACTAATTCCCTATACACTACTTATTCTTCCTTCTTCCAGGCGATTTTTGCTTTGGATACGCCACATTCACTAGGCACAAGCCCTGCGGTTGGGCGGTAGGGCCGGCACGATTGCGGTCCTTAGACTCCAAGATAGCCCGTACCTCCGCCGCTTTCATGCGCCTTCGCCCCACCTCAACCAAGGTACCCACAAGATTACGCACCATGTGCTTGAGAAAACCGTTTCCTTCAAAGATCAGGTAAATAAAATCGCCTTCCTTGATCAGGTCGATTTTGTGTATTTTGCGGATAGGATTCTTTGCTTCGCAGTTTGAAGCGCGAAAAGCGGAGAAATCATGCTCGCCCACAAGATATTGCTTGGCCCGCCTCATGCCGGAAATGTCCATGGGAAACGGAACAAACATACACCGCCTGTAGAACAAGGCCGCCGGGTAACCCCGGTTGAGAATTGTATAGCGGTAGGTTTTCCTTATTGCCGATCGGCGAGCATCGAAATCCATTGGCACAAACACAACATCTTTCACCACGATGTCATGCGGGAGCAGGCTATTAAACGCCTTCATGAATTCGAGTTCGCTCATTTTCGAGTCGGTGATGAAATGTGCCTGCATCGCCTCAGCATGAACCCCTGCATCTGTCCTGCCGGAACCGATCACCGTAGCCTTTTTCTTGGTGATTTTTTGCAGGCAGTTTTGAAGAACTTCCTGAACGGTGATCCCGTTAGGCTGGACCTGCCACCCGTGATAGGCGCTCCCTTCAAATTCAATAACCAGCTTGATTTTCTGCCTCACATAAACTCCCGATTTTTGTAATAAAAAACGCGTTGTGAAACTGCCAACGCGTTTTTTCTCTTTTAGGCCCGCCTTCACTCAGCAGGTATGTTCTCGCTTATGCTCGAACTCTACTCAACTCTCGATTAGCTAACTCGTCCGGTGGATTCAAGGCTCCTCTAAAGCCTCCTTGAGAGGGTTAGTATTTCGTACTTCCAACAGCAATATAGGCTCTCTCTTGGTTTTTGCAAGGACACCCCGCCCTCAGTTTTAAAAAATATAATACTCTTTAAAAACAATAGTTTAACTAGAAAATGCTGAGGAAAAAGGTTGCTCTCCAATGAGCATGAGATCATCTTGGGCACGGGTGACCGCAGTGTAGAGCATGTTCCGGCTTTCGGTCTGACGCTGTGGATAATGCGCCTCGGAAGGTTCGATTAGAGCCACTGCATCGAATTCGAGTCCTTTCACCTGGTGAATATTAGTGGTAAGGACTCCTGGCTCGAAGGAAAATTGCTCACGGTATCCTACGCGGATTTCCTCGGAAACCATTTCGGTGAGTTCTTCCTTCAATTCCATCGCCTGCTTGGGGTACCGGCAGATGAGAGCAATGAGTCTGTATGGATCTTCCGCCAGCAGTCGCTGGGTCCAGCGTGCTACCGTCTCCAGTACGTCATCCCGATCGCTAGCCCGGTGCCAGACAGGAGCCGCTCCCGGACGACCAAAGGGAATCTCGCCCGAGCTTCCCTCGATTTTGCGGGCCAGGTTCATAATGGGCACAGTGCATCGGAAGGAGATTTCCAGGTGAATAAGGTCATCTTTCGGAAGGCCCAGGATGTTTAGAACACTGTCCCAACCGATGAATTTTCTGGAAAAAAGAATTTTCTGGGAAATATCACCCACAATGGTGAGATGCCGCCTATCCCGAACCGCATCGACCATGATCGCAAACTCGACTGGGCCAAAATCCTGTGCTTCATCGATAACGAGGTGATCGAGTTCTAGAATGCCCCCCAATTTATCCGGCAGCCCGCCGTGCTTCAGTTGAATCAGACGCAGCATGAGGGACATATCGAAATAGTCCAGGTGACTCTTCTCTCGATTCTTTTCAGTGAGACGGATCAGGTAATCCAGATGTTCACCCTGCTTGGCCCCTAGAGACAAACAACCCGTAAGCAGATCTTTATCCGACAACAAATCGTAGAGGTTCCCGATATGGTCCTCCAAGCCGGTGAGTAGGGTCTGCAAAAATTCTAGAGATTTCTTTTTTTCCCCTTTATCCAGATCAGATTCCCTAACATCGTGAATAAAATCCCTTAACCGTGGCAGTGGTGCTTTGGAGTGGGTTTGCTTCCACCACTCCAGCAGTTGGGGGCGACGGGAAAATTCTTCGGCCACAGCGGCAGAAACGCTTTGGGCTTGCCGATCGACGAAAAGCGACAAAGCTGCCAAGATCCCTTCTGAAAACTTGATTTCTTCGATAAATCCCGGCAGTTCCCGGAATTTGAAAAAAGCCCGCCCATCGGTAGCCTGCCGAATAATGGATAAAGCCCAACTGTTGAAGGTGACCGTCTCAACCCCACGTATACCCATCGAAGGTAACGTGGCACATACATAAACTTGAAGCGATTTATTCATCACAATCACGCGGGTATTCTGGGCCCGAGCTTTGGAGTTTTCTTCGTGGAGCAACCATCCAAGCCGGTGAAGCGCCACAGTTGTCTTTCCCGATCCGGCCGACCCCTGAATCACAACCGGGCGGTCGGAGTCGGTGGTGATCATTTCGTACTGTTCGCGGGTGATAAGGGAAAGGATGCTAGGCAGGCGTTTTTCGCGGGAGTGGCGTCCGCGCGATCGGTGTACCGCCACCTCCTGCTCCACTTCCAGTTTTTCCCATCCATTGTCCCTGCAGCGGAACGCACCATCAGGTGTCTCGATCTGCACCAATCTACCGTTTTCCGTCTTATAGGAATTGCGAACCTTGATTCTCCCAATTCGCTCGCGTTCGTTGATGGTCTCGAAGAATTCCTCGCCTTGCTTGTAGTTGAAGAACAGGCCCGAGATCGGACCATTCCGCCAGTCGACGATACCAGCTTCAACATTGCTTTTCTTCCCGATCTTGAAGGACACCTCACGCCCATCCTCTTCCACCGTAACCACCCGACCAAAATAGGGTTCGGCGATCAGTTCCATGAGAACATGATCGGAATCCTTTCGGATGTCGAACACTTTATGTGCAACAGCCTCGTCAGAAACGAGAGGCTGACGCTCCTCAGCGTTCCATTCATTGACAACTTGGCAGGTGAGTTCCCGGGCTGAGAGGTTGGCCAAAATCTTGCTTGATTGCGCCTGTGGCAACTGCCCGCACAGGGAGTCGAGCGTTTCCTGAAAAAGCCGTTCTTCTTCTTCGATGAGTTTTCGGTCTTCTTTGGTTAATGACATGAGCGGTGATCCCGTGATTAAGTGCCACAAAACCCATAAATCTAAAGGAAGATGGGGGGCTAGGTCAATGTAAAAATCGTGAGGCGATTCTGACCTTTAAAACAACAGTCTTTTTGTATAGAATTGGTGGTTTATATTTACACGAAAAATCTGTTTTAAATAAATTGAGGAGTCCCTCGTATGAAGACCTATGATGACCTAGCCGGGGACGGTGGGTCTAATATCGTTGGACAGGTTCAGGCGCTGGGAGAAAAACTTCGATCGCGCTTGGATCGCATCAAGCATAAAATCGCTCTCATGAGCGGCAAGGGCGGCGTGGGCAAAAGCTCACTCACCGCTAACGTAGCCGCCTGTCTGGTTGACCGAGGCCACACGGTGGGCATTCTGGACGCCGACCTGAACGGACCCAGTATTTGCCACCTGCTGGGTCTCACACACACGCAAAAGCTCGTAATAGATGAAAACGGCGTTCAACCTGGCACCGGTGCCCACGGGATCAAACTGATGTCCATGGACATGCTGTTGTCGAGTCCGGACTCGCCCATAATGTGGACCGACGAACCCGAAGCGAACGCAACGTGGGTGAGCACCATGGAATCGACTGCCCTGCGCGAACTAATCGCGGATACCCAATGGGGCGACCTGGATTTTTTACTGATCGATATGCCGCCGGGATCCGATCGCATCGACAACATCCGAGGCCTCATCCCGGAACTCGCTGGTGTGGTAGAGATCACCATCCCCTCTCCCCTATCCCAGCACATCGTTACCAAATCAATCACCAAGAATAACAAGATGAAAGTGCCCATCATCGGACTAGTTGAGAACATGGCCGGCTATACCTGTCCGCACTGCGACAAGGAAGGGCCGCTTTTCGAAGGTGAGGACGTGCATGAACTGGCAATGAAAAAAAATATTCCCTACCTCGGGAAAATTCCTTTCGATCCGCGAATAGGGCAGCGAACAGATTCAGGATCGCTATACTATATGGAGCATAAGGGCTCGGTCACCGGCAAAGCTATCGGCTCAGTCGTCGACCAGATATTGAAAGCCATTTAACAAAACACACTCATTTAGGAGGGGTGATGAAATTCCTTTGCATTCCCTGCGACGAGCAGATGGAAACTCAGACTGGCGGCATCATGCCGGAAGAAAAAAAGAACCTAGCCATGAAGTTTAAGTGTAAAAAATGTGGCCATTCGATCGCCATGTTGACGAACAAGTTCGAAACCGAGTTTGTAAGCAAGTTGGGCGTACAAATGGGCGACTCTGCTGCTGAAACAAAGGCCGCTCCCATGGGCGTGGTAGCCGGAGCCCTCGCAGAGGGCAAGGAGGAACTCAAAAAATCGGCCCCAAAGGACGACGATTTCGAGTGGACTGATGAGGCCAAGGAGCGCATTCAGCGGGTTCCCTTCTTTGTGCGTAACATGGCGAAGAAAACCGTCCTCAGTTTTGCGCGCGAACGAGGTATTACTGTAATCGATGGTAAACTCATGGACGAAGTTCGAGAAAAAGTTGG
>Ga0207990_1000876_pt1 | contig 16591 bp, 15 predicted proteins | sample ETNtaG_8_FD_185780 | JGI IMG/M metagenome (GOLD analysis project Ga0207990, IMG submission 185780) | Marine microbial and viral communities from oxygen minimum zone, Eastern Pacific Ocean - ETNP201406SV75 (SPAdes) (version 2) | ecosystem: Environmental > Aquatic > Marine > Oceanic ...
CGCATGGCGCTCGCATTCTATGGACCTTGGTACGCTGGTACTCGCAATCATCCCACTGCTGGTAGTCGTCGACCCGCCTGCATCGATCGCTTTCTTCCTGACCCTTGGCTCGGAGCGCAGTACAGCTACGCTTCGCAGAATCTCCTTTCGAGCGTGTGCATTCGCGACAACAGTACTGCTCTTCTTCGCCTTCAGTGGTGAAGCACTGCTGACTTACATGCACGTCGATATGTACAGTCTCCAGGCCGCGGGCGGCCTGCTGCTCGGGCTCATCGGAGTGAGTATGCTCAAAGAGGGTGAGAAGCCGGGTTATGAGCCCGCAATTATTCCATCTGGAGAGCAATTCATTCACGAAACTCCAGTCGATTTCTCTCTTGTCCCATTAGGTATGCCGATGTTGGCTGGACCGGGCTCGATCAGTCTGGTGATTCTTCTTGGGACGAACCCTGACTTCTCTACAAACATGGTCGCCATGGCAATCATTGCGGTGATGACTCTCTCGCTGCTGATGTTCATACTAGTTTCCTCGATGTCTAACTTCCTCAGCGACAATGTGGTCCGCATCATCACTCGAATTATGGGGTTGCTCACCGTTGTCATAGCAGCCCAGTATCTGTTCGATGGATTGGCTGCGTGGTACGCGACTCTCGGCGCATGATTCCGGTTCACTTGTTCATACTTCTGAAAAAAACGAATCAGAGGGTACCCTCTGATTCAATATTCAGCCGCAGCTTCGTCGTGAGCGAGTGACCCCATCGGATCCCATGCTGGCAAAATGATTGGCTCAGTGTCGAGACCAGCGCGCATTTCGTCGCTAAGATATTCGCTGGGCGCAGCGATTTCAAACATATATTCATCATACCAAGAATCATTCATCGTGTAATATCCCTTCTTGCCAGATTCTTTGTCTCCCCATGAATTCTCAACACGCCAGCGCCGAGGCTCGCCGTCGACTACATCGACGCCTGTGAACAACATCGCATGTGTCATCATCGTCTGAGAATAGCGAAGTCGATTTGCTTTATTCATGCCGAACTCGGCGCCATAAAGGGCGCCGAAATCAAACAGTTTAGCATCCCACAAACCACTCTGCCGGTGCATTTGCTTACCAACATCACAGCCCATCCAGACCGGCAGACCATCTTCGAGCAGTTTTTGAGTAATCGCTTTCATCTCGTTAGAAGGCACATTTAGGTAAATTACCGGTGGTCCACCTGCAACATTTTGGAGATAATCTACAGTGTAGGTTTGGTAGTATTCATTGCGCGGGTCGTTGACGATACAAACATAGTCTTCCCAGTCCATTTCGATGTACTCAGCGGCAAATTCTTGCGGTGTAATCACTCCTCTCCGGTGAAATTCTCCATCTTTATCTTCCCATTGCCAATCGAATTCCTCAGGCGGAGTACCAAGATGAATGCACAGAATTCGCCAAACATCAGCGAGTCGAGATTTTTTATGTGCGCGAGCTTCTTTTTCAGTGCCACCATTCTCGAGAATTTCTCGAATCTCACTGGCACCGCTTCTCAAAATATCCTTCAAAATTCCATTCATCCAACGTGTGCGAGAGGAAGATTTTGTTTCTGGATAAGCAGTTTTTGGGACTAATCCATGCTTGCGAATAAGATTGGTTGCCATATTCCACTGACCACCATCACCGATTGGATCACCTAGAAGAAAACCGATGGTTCGGTCATCGACGGGTCGCTCAGAAGTATCGATAATCGCTTCGAATAAGTGGTTGGCTCGCTCGAATTTATCCCAAAAGTGAATGTGAGCTTGGCTAAATTCGAATTCTTTGACATTCAATTTCTTCATTGTTCCTGGACGGAATAAATTTAGCGTTGCAAAAAGCCAGCATCGACCGCTAGCTTTCTGATTGGTTACTTTCCAACTATCTAATTTGGTCGAGAAAGAAAAATCGATGTCTTGAACTAATTCTCTGTCGAGAGCAACTTCGAGAAGGTCATTATTTGCAACCGCATTTTGCGCCATCTTCGCTGATGGGTCGGCAGAAAATGCCGCTCTGTATTTTTTTAATTGTGAATCTGTAACTGTTTTGCTCATTTGGCTCACCTTTGATGAGCCGACACAATACTCCATGCCTAAAAATGCTTTTTGAGTAATTATCCGGAATTATACTCGGCAAAAATTATGATAAAAAAATCAATTCTTACTCAAAGGTCAGCCGATTCGGCGAGTCCTGCCGCAATTAGAGTCTCAGCGATTAAGACGGGACAAGATTGGATATCACCTGCGATAAGGTGAATCTCAGACCCATCCTCGGCAATAATAGGATCATCCAAATCTTGTATAATCAAAATTCGGCGCAGATTAGAATCAGCAGGTTGCGCCGACTCAGATTCGATTGAAGTCGCCGAAATGGCTCCGGTTGGACCATTGGGAAAAGCATCCATCTGACGAATTCGATCCTCCTCATCGAAATCAGACTCATCCCAATAATCAACCTCTTCAGTTGGAACGGACGGTTGTTTAGGTACGGCTGGAGCAACTTCTTCAGAATTTTCTGCCTTTTCATCGATAAATTCACTCAGCGGCGCATTTCCACCGACACTAGGTGCCGAAATCGGAATATCATTGCCACCATGAAGCAAAGCATTCCAAGAAACCTCATGCTTGTATTTCTCGACTAGATGTCCAACGCCGCTGTGATAGATTCGCTCACTTGGGTCGTGTTTATGCCAATTCAGAGTTGGAATTTGATTTGCAGCACTTATCACATCTCCTCCAGGACCTTTCATCAAATTCGTCAAAACGGCGTGCTGTGCGAAAGCGTTCATTCGCATTCGCGTTAAATCAGTAACACTGGTTCGTACCACGCCGAGCCGGCGAGACTGCAATTGCGCCTTCGTCGTCATCCCTTCAGCCCGAATCGATTCAGCGAGTTCCATCTCAAGGTGGTGGAGCAGTTGACCGACACTTGCCCAGAAATTTGGTATAGGTAATTCAACCGGTACGTTTAGGCTGGATTTTTGTTTTCTCGTCAACTCAAACAGGCTTTTTTCGACTGTGATTAACTGATGTTTGCCGAGTCTTGACGATGCTACTTCCCCACTCATGCCAGCGACCCGAACACCATCCGGCGAAGGAGGGTCATGAATGATTCCTTTCTCTCGCCTAGTAACGACCTCCTATACCCGTTGAACTCAATAAGAAAATCACTCTCCCAGAGGTTGCAGGTGTACCCGAGTGGTCAAAGGGGTCGGGCTCAAGATCCGATGCGTAGTGCTTCGCAGGTTCGAATCCTGCCTCCTGCACCATTAAACAAAATCAAGCGTGCAGGGATTTTGGATTATTTGCTAAGAAACTCGATGAGTTCATCTAAGAATTCAATCGTTCCATATACGCCGCGAGATTTAGTCAGATGATCGGCGGCCTCAACCACACCATCATGCATATCGTTGACTGCAACAGAGAATCCACATTTTTTGAACATTGGAATATCATTCGAGGCATCACCGACGGCGATGACTTGCGCAGGATCGATGCCTCGCTGCTCAAAAGCTAGACTAAGTCCACTCGCTTTGTTGATTCCAAGAGGGGTCAAATGCAGTGCAAATCCTGTCGAAACCACATCTAAATCCGCCCACTCGGTTTTCGCCAGTAAATCTCTAACCTCGTCAGCCCGATTTGGTTCCCATAAGCACCATTCCGTCTCTCGCCATCTATTCGATTCAATGCCGACAGCATCGAAATCGTCTAGTTGGGTTGCAAGCCAATCGGCTGCACTCCTCGCTCGTTTACCATCCGCGAGTCGCGCGATATCGAAACCCGCCCGCGAGTCCCAAACCATCCCACCATTTTCAGCGACAATAAAGCCAGAGACCGCCAAGGTTTGTTGGATAGGAGTGACATTTGGGAGCGTTCGACCGCTTGCCAGTGAAACGATTAATTGCAATTCTTCGAGTTTGCGAACTCGCTGCAATAATCCCTCAGGATAGCCATTGCTATCCATCAAAGTACCATCGACATCGAAGACAATCATTTGCCAATCAACATCTTCGGACAGGTTCAACACACCCACTCCTGATGCCTTTTGGTGAAGATACCACCGCATTGCCGCCACCCCGCAACTTGAAGGCCATCGAAGATTTGCGGAGGTTATGGGCGGTGAGGATTTTCTTATCCTCGACGATGAAGAGGATGTTGACCAAAATATCGTTGAACCCAAGCCGAAGACGACTGAATCAACGACATTTGGGTCATTGATTCAGCCGGTATCAAAATTTTTGTCGAGTTTGTCGAAGCAAACTCGCAAAGCCACTTCGCGACTTTCAGAAAAAAAAGTCGTCGCGAAATCCCTTGACGAAGTGATTCTCGCTGAGGAAATCGAAGCTGGAAATGAAGACGTGGTTAGCGACTTGGTCTTTGCCGCAGATGGAATTTGCGAATTTGAGTGGGGAATTACTGGAATGGATTGCCCGGACTGTGCGATGAAGGCGACTAAGGCAGTTAGCCGACTTCCTGGTATAGAGGATGTCAATATTTCTGTCGCAGAAGGAAATGTCCGATTCAAATTAGATCTCTCAAAGGGTCGAGTTTCACGAGCAAATTCCGTTCTCGCGAGTCTGGGAAACAATCCAGATATCGCTTGGAAGGCGATTGTTGGGCTAACACCCGGTGGAGTAGCAAATCGCCTCGGCATCGAGCGGCGAGGCCTGCGTTCATCTCTGCTCGATATACCGGGAATTATCGATGTTCGATTTGAGGATGGGCGCATCGAATTACAGCGCGTCAATTTACATTCACGAACGACGCACGAAATTTCTGAAACGAGATTAGCACAAATTCTCGGCACGAAGCCACAATTTGTAGCATCTCAATCATCTCGACTTCGTGCCGACCAAATCCAGCTTCTCTCAGCCTTGTTGACAATTCCATTACTCGCGGGAGTCTACACCATCAATCAAATTGAAGCAGTACCAAGTTGGAGTGCGATGTTGATTACTGTAGTCGGAATTGCTTTTGCTGGTTTTCCGATGTTTAACGCAGCGGTTTCAAGCATTCAAAACCGCGTTTTAGGTTTCCAAGTCTTGACAACTTTAGCGGTCATTGGCGCACTGGCAATGAAACAATGGCCCGAGGCTTTAGCGGTTACCGGATTGGTGGCTTTTGCTTCACATTTGGAGGACCGCGCCCTTGTTCGAGCCCGAGAATCAATGCAAGGTGGGCTCGATAGATTACCGCGCAGAGCGCGGCTTGTTGAAAATTCAAAAAATCAAAGTCAATGTCATGAAGATGACGATTGCTGTGATGATCATGGTCATTCGGAATCTGAAGCGCATGACGATGAATGGACACCAGTTGAGGCTCTGAATCTTGGTGATGTCGTCGAAATTCGTTCTGGAGAAATCATTCCTGTTGATGGTATCATCATCGAAGGTTCTGGAGCTATCGACCGCGCTCCTTTGACTGGTGAGCCGATTCCGATTTCGATTTCGGTCGGTGACCGCGTAGAAGCAGGATTGGTTTTGGTACGCGGTCCAGTTATCGTTCGCGCTGAGGCGAGCGGTGATGATACGAGATTAGCGAGTCTGATCGAGTTGGTTCGTAAATATCGTGAACAACCAACTCGCACACAATCTACAATTGAAAAATTCACAGCATATTGGGTCCCATTGGTTTTGATTGGCTCACTCGCATACGGATTTTGGACAAAAGATTTCACAACAATGCTGGTTTTATGGGTTGTTTCATGTCCTTGCTCATTATTGCTTGCTGCACCCGTTCCTCATGCTACCGCCCTTTCCGCCGCAGCCTCATCAGGACTAGTCGCTCGCGGCGGAGATGTTCTCGAAGCGGCTGCTTCGATTGAGCTCGCTTTACTTGACAAAACGGGAACTCTGACCAGTGGTCGACCTAAAATTAGTGAAATCATTGTCGCCGCTGGTCACAGCGAAAACAGCGTACTGCGGCTCGCTGCAGGCATCGAGCAACGCTCGAATCACCCATATGCTCAAACGATTATTCTTGCTGCTGAAGATGCAGGATTAGATTTAGAAAAAGTCAGCAATATTACTGATGGTGATGCAGGAATCAGCGCCGAACTCAACGGCAAAGCCGTGATGTTCGGGCGCGCAGATTGGCTTGAATCAGAAGGGGTTTCAATTTCAAAAGAAATCCAATCCGCGCTAAATAAGTTCCAAAAATCAGGACATGGAGCTAGTCTACTCGCCATAGAAGGAATCGGCATCGCCGTTTTCGGTTTCATCCATGACGATGCCAGAGAAGGCGTAGTTGAGATGATCGAATTACTACAGAAGCATGGAGTGAGCGTAGAAATTCTCAGTGGAGACGAGCAATCTTCGGTCGAGGCCTTCGCTAAACATCTCGGCCTCGACCCGAAAATATGTCGAGGAAATGTTGACCCTGAAGGCAAAGCCGATTGGGTCACCAAAAAATCTCTAGCAAGAAAGACACTGATGGCTGGTGATGGTTTCAATGACGCCGGAGCATTGGCAGCAGCAGATGTTGGAGTTGCTGTGGGAAGTGGTGAGCGGGTGAACCTAGAGGCAGCTGATGTTTTGATTCCTGGAGAAGATCCACGAGCGCTGGCGCGTTTAGTAGAATTAGCAAAGCGAACACGCCAAATAGTCAATATTAATATCATTATTTCAGTCGTCATTACAACAATTTTGGTAATTTCATCATTGGTGGGATTAAACTCCAGCATCGCCGCTGGAATAGCAATTCACGAAGCCAGCGTTTTCCTAATAATCATCAATGGAATGTTCGTTTCCGGACAAGGAAACAGAATTAGCGTCTTGGCCGACTTAGGAAAAGATGTTGTAAGTGACATAAAAGAGGTCTTTGTAGTATTATTGAAGGCCAAGACGACGACCGCTTGATAACAGAAGAGGGAGAGCGAAGGATATGGTAGAGGTCGAGTCGAAGCACGCAGCACCACTGGCAGAATGCGCACACTGCGGGCATATGTTACCACAGGGATTAGGTGAAATCGGATGCGAAGTTTGTACGGCAATAAACAAAGTTTCACACCAACCGACTACCGATGCGCTCAACGATGAGACGGTTCCGTGCCCACATTGCAACATGATTTTGGTTGCAGGCACTGAAGAGAGACCGGTTGATTTGACCTGCGGCGGATGTGCAGGTGTGTTCACTCTGACGCCGAAGGTTGTCAAAGTCGAGATTGCATGCCCGGGCTGTGAGAGAAATTTGAGAATTCGCCCGCGGCCAGGCCAGAGAGAACTGAAATGTCCGGCCTGTGAAGCAGCATTCAATGTTACATTCTGAACTCAAAATCAATATTTGTGATTTTTATTTTGTTTAGTCGATTGACTAATCAAAGTCTATGAAATGAAGCGAGGGAGAGGCATGAAAGTGAAAGTGGATTTTGACCTAATTTCCAGATGTGGGGATAGTTGATAATGTGCTAAAAACATGATAATCAGCACTTGTCGACCCTTCTCTCTCAAATAGTGAGAAAATCGCGTCAGGTTGGGGATGGGTACCCATGAGTGAGAGCAAGTCAACAGATGAGAATGATACCGAAGGTATCGAGAATCTTGCTTCACTCCGTGCTCAGCACGTTCTATCCGCTTCTTCTTCTATGGAATCTGTCGCTCGGGCACGTGACCGACTCGATGAAGAATCTCGATTGCGATCTGGAATTCGTCGCGAGCGTCGAATGCGCATCGCTGAGATGACTGAACGAGTTTCTGGAATGCACGGAGCGATGCGAAAAGCCAATGAAATTTTGTTTGAAGAGCAACTTCAGCAAATTGAAGCGGATCTTCGAGCCGAGCTTGAGGATGAGATGGAACGGCTCGAAACAGAAGCGCTTGAGCGTGAAGAGCGACTTTTGCGAGAAGAGATGTTACATCGACTTCGTCGAGAAGAAAATCGTCTTCGTGAACAATTAGATCTTGAACGAGACCGTCGAATTGAAGCTCACACCTCTAAACTTCGTTCTCGATTAAAGACGGAAATGGAAACCGAATTCTCCCGTCGTCAGGCTTTCCTTGATGAAAGACTGGAGTTGGAAGCGGCGCAGGATGTTGATCGGATGCAGCGTCGCGTCGAGATGGATTTGCGTGAAGGAATGGAAAGCCAAGTCCATCGAAAAACCGAGGCTTATCGCCTCGATAAGGAAATTTCAATGCGAGATAAACTTGCAAAGACCAGAAAGGAAAGAGAGAATGAACTCGAAAAATCCTTGCTTAGTGAGAGGAAATCGCTTGAAAAAGAGATGCTTTCTGATGTTGATGTTAGAATTAATTCACTCGAAGAAGAATTTGAGCGTGCTACCCTTTCAGAATTAGATCGCAGGTTCAGTGCCGAGCGAGAAACAATGCTTGCAGCTCTGGCACTGAAAAAGCAAGAAGTCGCACTCGAAAAAGAAGTCGAAATGGAACAAACCGTTGCAACTTTCGCAAAGAAACGCGAAGCGGAGATGATGGCAACACTCGAGGAGCAATTTGCGAAAAGAGAAGATTTGTCAGAGAAAGAAATCGTGGAGATGTTGAAATCTCTCGAGGAAGGACTGAAAGTCAAAATCGAAGGTTTACTTGCCGATGCTCGGCAATCTGCATTAGAAAATGCTGGCGAATGAATCTGAATTAGTCACGATTTTCAATGACTTTGATTCGTTCATCTGCTTCTTTAGCAAATTCCCACAGCGAAAGGCTCGCTGGATTAGATTTTACCGGCTTTTGAGCGATTACAATCGGAGCGCCTTCTAGCGGCGATTCAGCGATAGCAACCGATCGAGCAATTTGCGTTTTGAAAACTCGGTCACCAAAATGTTTGCGAGCTTGCTCTGCGACAGTTTCGCACAATTTTGAGCGGGCTTGAACCATTGTCAAAAGAATCCCAAATAATTTCAAATCGGGATTTACCGCTTTTTGAACATCCCGAATCGCATTCATCAATTGCCCCATTCCTTCTAGTGCATAGAATTCAGCTTGAACTGGAATTAGCACCCAATTTGCTGCAGTCAGAGCATTTGTTGTCAATAATCCAAGCGAAGCAGGCGTGTCGATGATTATGACATCGAAGTGGCCGACAGCCTGCTGAAGCGCAAGGCGAAGCCTAGTTTCGCGACCAAATCTGGTCGCCAAATCAATTTCAACTCCAGATAAATCGAGGTCTGCAGGAAGAAGCCAGAGATTGTCTATTGAGATAGTGGAGGGAGGTCCGCGTTTGCGTTCAGGATTGTGCCGAGTCCAGGATTTTTTCATAGATTCAGTCAGATTCCCCGGGCCGAGAAGTGTCTGATTCAGAGTCACCGGAGCACCATCTACTCCGCCTTTGAATAACTCGTTCATCGTTGGTCCTAATGAGCGCTTATCGATTCCAAACGTTGTCGCAGCGTTGCCTTTTGGATCTAAATCGACTAGTAAGACTCGACGGGCTGATATGTCCAAATCAGAATTGCCCGTCGCCAATGCGGTGGCTAAATTCACTGCGGTTGTCGTCTTGCCAACGCCACCTTTGTGATTAACCACAGAAATCACGATTGGTGCAGACATTGCCTCACTCCTAAGCAAGGGATAGGCTGGCAGCGTATCTTAATGTCGGCTAAAATTGAAGCACCATGTGAATTAGGCTAGGCTGATAGAATCATTCAGATTGAATTGATCCAATTTTTCCTGCAATATTGAGAAAGATTGCAACTACTGGTCCAATTAAAAATGCGAAAATGAAAGTTCCAATCCAGAATGTTCCACCGAGTGCCCAACCGGCTAGAAGTACGCTGATTTCAATACCGCCACGCACTCGACCAATCGAGATTCCAGTCACCCGAGTCAGGCCAGTCATCGTTCCATCACGCGGGCCTGGGCCAAGATTTGCAGTCAGGTAAAGTCCGCTACCAATCCCAACCAAAATTACGCCAAGGATAACTTGAGCTACCCCACCTATGAGGCTAATCGGAGTTGGCAAAAATGGCAGCATTATCTCGATTGCAGCTGCGATCAATATTGCATTCAAAATCGTTCCAACACCCGGCTTTTCTCGCAAAGGTAGCCAGAATCCGAGTACAAGTACGCTTACGAGAAAGGTCGCTTGACCGATAGACCAACCGATTTGTAGGGCTATTCCTTCTGCCAAAACTGTCCACGGTGCATTGCCAATTCCCGCAGCAATAAGTACCGCATCACCTGTCCCGAATATCCACAATCCAATAATCAAAATGACTAGTGTCGAAAACCTTGGTCGAAGCGTCATCGCATCGTCCGCACTCCACCAAGTGGTAGGCACATCTTTGGCCGGACGTAAAATTTCTAACAGACCCACGAAGTCATTCGCCCACTCACAAGTAAAATATCTTTCACTTGTGAATGAGATAAATCAGCAAGCCGATGCTTTGCCTTTGGTTTGCGACAAAATATTTCTCGTAAAATTCGAGGATTATTGGATTACAGGAACTGGCACTTCTGAGAGAATCTTTCTCATGATGTGTTGACCGGTAACTCCGCGAATCTTCGACTCAGGCTTCAGCATGATACGGTGGCTGACAACTTGTAATGCAACATTCTTGATATCGTCTGGAATAACATAGTCGCGCCCATCAATTGCTGCACTCGCTCGGCTGGTTTTGAATAGTGATTGACTTGCACGTGGTGAAGCGCCGGTGATAACTCGATGATCTTCACGAGTGCGGTGAACTAACTCGACAATGTAGGAGAGAATAGCTGGATCGACATGAACGGTCTCTAGCGCCTTTTGCATTGCGACGACTTTCTTCGGCGAAGTGATTTGCTCGATATCGTGCTCGTCTTTTCCACGCAACTTTCTGCGTTGCAAAATTGCCTTTTCTTCTTGGCGATTCGGGTAACCCATCGACATTTTCATCAAGAAACGGTCCATTTGAGCCTCTGGTAGAGGATAAGTTCCTTCTTGCTCAATCGGGTTTTGTGTAGCCATTGTGATGAAAGGAGCGGGTAACTTGTGAGTAATTCCTTCAATTGTCACTTGCTTTTCTTCCATCGCTTCAAGCAGAGCAGCTTGTGTCTTCGGAGGTGCTCGGTTAATCTCGTCAGCTAGCAAAACATTGGTGAAAAGAGGACCTGGACGAAGTTTGAATTCGCCCGCATGTTGGTCATACATGTATGTCCCCATGATGTCTGCTGGAAGCAAATCGGGAGTGAACTGAACACGCTTGAACTTGCAACCTAATGCTGTTGCGAATGTGTTAGCCATCAGCGTCTTAGCCAGACCGGGGAAATCCTCGATGAGCATGTTTCCATTTGATAAAATTCCAACTTGAATTCGACGAAGGTTTTCTTGTTTACCAATAATTACCTTGGATACTTCATTCATCAAACTATTCGAAATCTGCGAAACCGTTTGAATCAATTCGCGAGACTTTGGGTCGCTTGCAGCCATAGTCATATCACCCCCCCTATTTTTTTCCTATAAAAGAATAAGCGACAGATGAACGCTTCACGCATCAATCATTATTCGAGCCTAGTTTACGAAAATCTATTATTAAGCGGAGATTAATTGGCTATTTCTCGCAATTTCAGCAGCCATTACCCGATGCCAAAGAGGTGGGAACGTTCATTCATCTGCTTCAAGCAATGCTGTTGTCCAGTCATTTTGAAAAACGCCTTGCGGATCAAGCGAATTACAGATGTTGCGGAAAGAATCGAATCTGGGATAGAGGGATGTCAGTTCGTTAGCCTCCAAGGGACATATTTTCCCCCAATGAGGACGCGCTTGGAAGAGTCGTGACATGCTTAGGGCCATGAACCTCGAGAACAGAGAAAATCCGGCTCGTCGTGCTGGTTTCGCGTAGCTGATGAAACTCACCGCGTACCAGTCCTGATTTCCTCCACTGGCCATCGATATCAAGGTGTCATCAGGAATCACCCGCCGCACGCAGATGGGGTAGTGATGGCAATACTGGTCTTGAAGCCCGTCCAGAGCCTCTTGCATGCCGATATCATCGATTCGCTGCTGGTTGTCTGCTGACAATGTTGCCTCTTTTCCTGCAGCAACCTTGATGACTTCTTGGGTGAACCTGAGCGTATCTGCTAACTGGTCCCGGGGCACAAACAATTCGATCTCAATGTGGCGAAAGGCCTCGTGCTTCATCACCAACATGGAAGAGGAGCGGTCCGTGACCTTCCAATTGCGAATCAGGAATGTCGAGATGATGCGACGAAAGGAAAATTGGATCATTCGTCGACTTCGCAGCATGCGCTCTAGGAATAATATCTGCAGATGCAGGCCATAGTCCATCACACTCAGCCAGTAGAAGCGATACAGCTTGGCGAGGAGGGACCGTTTACCGACATCCTCACGACGGTGTTGAATGAAGTAGGACCAGCGCCAAGGGATGAGGTAGAACTGCTGGATTGGATATGATTCTTCAGCATCTAGAACATCTTCCAGCTGTCGAGACTCGGTGAAATGCTCCTGCACATTGTACTGTGCGCGGCATCGAATCTTCACTGACAGAATGATTCCGAGTGAACCTAGTGAACAACGAGCTGCTAACAATGGTTCTCCAGCACTCAACTCATCGATGAACGCCTGTCCTGTGGATTCGTCATATCGTGCCAGTCGCACTTCTTCGACATAGTGCGACATACTGTGGCGTCCCGAACCATGAGTGCCGGTGGATATCGCCCCGGCGATCGTCTGTACTGTGATTAGACCCAGCGAAGGTAAGGTAGCGCCGCCGCGATTCAGTTCTTTGAGAAGGCGCTTGATTTGGCAGCCGGCTCCAACCGTGGCAACGTACTGGTCACCGTCAGGCTCGAGCACGACATCGTTCAACCGTCGCAGGTCCAGTTGCACACCGTCACCGAGGACTGCCTCGCTCCAACTATGCAATCTGCCGACAGCTCGAATGCTCTGGCCACGATGCCTATCTAGGATTTCCAAGACTTCCTGCTCGTCTGCTGGTGTATAGGCCGCCGAAGGCTGAAGCACCCGGTTACGGCCGAAGTTCTTGCGATGCACGCTAAGCGACCACCCAGGGTTGAACGGAACCAATCAGATGCCAGAGCCACGATTCAGGCTGGGACAGAGTCTCACTCATGTAATCACCATAGTTTGCACCATCTTCATCGAATTATTGCCTCAATTTCTCAACAAACTCTGCTTGAAGATGAGCCGCTGCTCGCATATCCTATGCGGATAGACAAGTCTTCATGAACTCAACGCATAAATTGGTTGAGTATTTGCTAACTTCATTATTGTGAGAACACAGTGTTAGTGAAGTAGTATTAGCGACCCCAGAAGTGGTCGGTCTTTCGATGAATCTCACTCAATTCTTCGAGTACTTCCCTCTCTGCTGAAGTAAGATCCATCTTACGTAATTTCTTCGCGTGAGAAGCTGGAATATCGACGAGCAATATGTCGTTTTCTTCGATTTGTCGGCCAACGGTAACACCATCGATTGCGACAGCAACCTCTGCACCTTGAATCGCTTCTTTCATCGTATCTTGGCCGGAACGAATCGACTTTATTCGGCCAGAAGGCAATCCATCTTTCAGCAACTTCTGGCCAACATGAATGCGTCCAGCGAGCACACGAACCCCAACAACAGCAGGTTTTGAAACCCGGAAAGTGTGGTCGGGAAGCAATCTAATTCGGCCAGGATATACCACAACTTCTCGTGATTCTTCTTCCAATTCGCGAGTTCGAGTCTCAACCCATTCCTCGCGCTCCTCTAATATTCGATAGATGATGTCTGAATCGATGAATTTCACTCCATTTTCGGAATTATCGATTTCAGTCTGAGCATCGCTCAAAATATCGGTTGCGAATGCCATAATGATTCGATGAAGAGGATCATTTGCATTCTCAGCTCCTCGCACATCGCGACGATTCACCTTGCCAATGGTCGCGTGGCGAATTGGAATATCGATCTCTCCCAATTCCTTGGCAAGAGCTTCCAATCCACCAACAGTATCGGCTTTGATAGTCACGCCTTCTTCTTCCAATTCAACAGAGATATTCGCTTCTTTATTTGCAAGAGAAATCGCAGCAGTGCGTTCTTTTTCACTCGATACAACGCGCATTGTCGTGCCCGCGAGCACGCCATCTAAATCTGGGGCAGAAATTTTCAATCCTGACGCAGCAAAAGCCGCGTCAGAAGAATCCCAACGATCTCCAGCATCACGCATCTCAGACATGCCACGAGGGGAGAACATTCCACGAACCCGAGTGGATATTCCACCATCTTCAGTTGTCAGAACGATTTCATCACCCTTCTTGACAGAGCCACGATAGAGAATGACATCGAGAGTTTTACCCAAGCCTCGCTCTTCTTTCATCTCGAGAACTGTGCCTTCACCAGGCCCTTCAATATCAGTCAGTTTGTCGCCCAAATAACGCTCAGCCATACCGATGACGACAGCCAATAAGTCCTGAATTCCTTCGCCTTCTCTCGCAGAAATAGGAACCAATGCAATTTCCTTAGTGAAATCCTTGATTCGGTCATAGCGCTCCAGATTGAAGCCATGTTCAGCGAATGATCCGACCAATTTCCAGTATTTTTCATCAAAATAACCCAGAGCTTCGGTAGTTTGGTTACGCAAAGCCAGAGCCATAGGACGGTCGCGTACCGATTCCCAGCGGTGAATCCGGTCGACTTTGTTAGCAGCGATTACGAAAGGCGTCTTCGCCGCCTTCAAAATTCGAATAGATTCGATAGTCTGAGGCATACATCCATCGTTGATATCGACCATCAAAATCGCAACATCTGCGAGTGAGCCACCACGAGCCCTCAGCGTAGAGAAGGAATGATGGCCGGGTGTATCGATAAACAAAAGTCCGGGTGATTCGAAAGTATTCCCGCCCATTAACGGTCCACAAAGTTCGTTCAGCAAATCTGCTGGAACTTCTGTAGCACCAATATGCTGGGTAATGCCACCAGCTTCTCGGTCCATCACGCTGGCTTGACGACCCGTACCCAATGCACGGATATGGTCGAGTAGGCTAGTTTTGCCGTGATCAACGTGTCCTAGAACGGAAACGATAGGTTGTCTGCGGTTTTCCATCCAACCCACCTCATGCACAGTCCTCTGAAAAGTTGTTTATTCACTCGTAAATTTGACTCTCAGCGTCTAGAGTCCATTCGCACAGACCATCAGGGAACCAAAGTCCCAATTCGAACTCTGCTGTTTCAGCTGCGTCCGAGCCGTGAATGATGTTGTGACCGATGTCCATGGCGAAATCTCCGCGAATTGTACCTGGAGCTGCGTCGCGACCATTGGTCGGCCCAATCAGGTTGCGTGCGACGCTAATTGCGTCGACGCCAGTCCATGCCATTGCTACAACTGGCCCGGATGTGATGAATTTGATGAGGCCTGGGTAAAATGGGCGCTCAGAGTGAACTGCATAGTGTGCCTGAGCGGTCTCTAATGAGGGAATAACTTGTCGCAAACCGACTAATCGCAGGCCTTTATTCTCGAATCGCTGAATGATTTCTCCGACTAATCCACGTTGTACGCCGTCGGGTTTTAGCATGATGTAGGTGGTTTCCATGGCCACGCGGGGCGTGCCCTCACTTTTCAATGAAATGCTTCCAAAACGCGGTGCGTTTCGGGTATTTTATTGGCTTAACATCTCCCTTAGCCAATGGGTTCTGGAGGATTAATTGATTATGATAGTGGTATCTTCTTGTGGTTGATGCAATTGTCTGAGCATTCTAGAATAGGATTCGTAAGCTCCAATATTATCGATTATCGATGTCCGCATCAATTCCATAAATCCATCTTTATTTGGAATTTGATTGACTGATTTAACTTCAAATGCACCTTTATTATTCAATTTAAAATCGAACCCTTGGTCTCTATTGTCTACCAATTCTACCAATTGTTCGGCTTGAATCATATTATTATCTGATAATTTCCAGACAGATCTTGAGCGAACTTCGTATTTATTTTCGTCAAAAAATTGAATCAGAACTTCCCATTTTTCCGTATCACTTTCAAATAATGCATTGATTCCTTTGGCTTCTTCGTCCAAACCGAGATCTTGCAATCCAGTGCTTCGAAAACCATCAACCGTTCTTTTGTAGGCTTCAATAGGTGTCAGTGAACCATCCCCGTACATGTGAATCAGCAGATTTGGTATCACGCAGTCATATTTAGTTTACAGTATGAAATGGTTACAAAATGCAATATATCAATGAATTTTATTTCTTAACCTCTCATTATCACAAGAGAATTGGTAGATTTTCTGTTTCCTTCATAAGGTGTCAGAACCCAAATCTTGTGTTATGTCTGCGCCCGGACACAAAATAGGGAAGCTCGAGAAAGATAAGAACCAAGAAAGGAGGACAGTGCATGGATAACGTAACTACAGAAGTTGTATTTGCTGATCACACTGGGCATTCCGCTCTGACGCTCACGAAAGAGGAGACAATCAACCTCGTCGAAAGCAATCAGGGCCACTGGGTTTACCGCAACAATCAGATGGTGCAAGCGAATGATCTCGCTAACGCTGACTGGAATGATGTTGGTACAATCCACATAATGCCTGGTTTGACTGGTGGGTATTGACTGACTCAACAAGAATGACTGAGAGCAGAATTTTGCTCTCTGACGGATTTTCTTCAAGTCTCTCTCGGCCGTGATTGGCTGCG
>Ga0207990_1000877_pt1 | contig 16576 bp, 14 predicted proteins | sample ETNtaG_8_FD_185780 | JGI IMG/M metagenome (GOLD analysis project Ga0207990, IMG submission 185780) | Marine microbial and viral communities from oxygen minimum zone, Eastern Pacific Ocean - ETNP201406SV75 (SPAdes) (version 2) | ecosystem: Environmental > Aquatic > Marine > Oceanic ...
TTTAATGAATTTTTAAAAGATTCAAAAACATCATCCAAATCAATTAAATAACCTTTTACATTTTTAAATTTATTTTCAAGCCATTTTTGATGTTCTAAACTTAGGTCATGTTGTTCTTTTATTTGTTTTATTGGCATAGAAAGAACAATAGTTTTTTTTCCCGTAAGAGCACAAATGGTACTTGTAACTGACGAATCTATTCCTCCTGAAATACCTACAACTAAAGAGTCGGGTTCTTTAGACATTGATTTACAATATTCATTAATCCAATTTTTAATATAATCAATTCTTTCTGATGTTTGCATAAATATTAATATCCTATTCTTAAAATAGATCTTAATAATTAAAATTCAATTATTAAGATACTGCTTGAATAATACTCTTTGAATATTGTGAATTTTTCTTTATTTCGTCAGAAATTAAGAACGCTAATTCTAAAGCTTGGTTTGCGTTAAGTCTAGGATCGCAGTGAGTATGATATCTATTTGATAAATCTTTCTCTGATATTCTTTGAGCACCGCCAGTACATTCGGTAACATTTTGTCCAGTCATTTCTATGTGAAGCCCACCAGCATAACTACCTTCGGCTTTGTGAACTCCAAATACTCTTTTAACTTCTTTTACTACATTATTAAAAGGTCTAGTTTTAAAACCAGTTGCAGACTTGATTGTATTGCCGTGCATTGGATCACAAGACCAGACCACATTGAAACCTTCTCTTTTAACCGATCTAATTAATTTTGGTAAATGTTTTTCAACATTATCTGCTCCAAATCTTGATATAAGAGTTATTCTTCCTGACTCATTTTTAGGATTTAAAATATTACAAAGTTTAACTAATTCAGAGTCCTTCAAAGTTGGTCCACATTTAATACCAATTGGATTTTCAATTCCTCTACAAAATTCCACATGTCCTCCATCTGGCTGTCTTGTTCTGTCTCCAATCCAAACAAAATGCGCCGATGTATCATGATATGTTCCAGAAGTTGAATCTATTCTTGTCATTGATTGTTCAAAAGGCAAAAGTAAAGCTTCATGAGAAGTATAAAAATTTACTGTCCTCAATCTTCTATTGTGGTCTGGATGCAAACCACACGCTTCTATAAAAGATAATGCGTCACTTATTTTATTATCAATTTCTTTAAATTTTTTCCCTTCAGGACTTTTTTTTATAAATCCTAAATTCCATAAATGAATTTTTTTTAAATCAGCAAACCCACCTTGTGATAGTGCTCTTAGTAAGTTTAATGTGGAAGCGGCTTGCGAATACGCTTTGAATAATCTTTTTGCATCCGGTTTTCTTGCTGCTTTACTAAATTCAATTCCATTTATGTTGTCACCTAAATATGCTGGAAGTTCTTTCCCATCTTTGACCTCAACTGGCAAACTTCTAGGTTTTGAAAATTGTCCAGCTATTCTTCCTACTTTAATCACTGGCAAAGATGCAGAAAAAGTTAGAACAAGAGCCATTTGTAAAATAACTTTAAAAGTATCTCTAATGTTATCAGGATGAAATTCTGCAAAGCTCTCAGCACAGTCACCACCTTGCAAAAGAAAAGCTTTTCCTTCCACAACTTGGGCAAGTGATTTTTTTAAAGCTCTTGTCTCACCAGCAAAAACTAAAGGTGGAAACGAACTTACTTTTTTTAAAACCATAGCAAGTTCTTTTTCATCCTCATATTTGGGAATGTGTTTAACTGGATGATTTCTCCAACTGTTTAATGTCCATTTTTTCATATTCAACCTAAGGTATATATAATCTATACAGACTGAAAAACCAAGGTAGAATATATTAGATAAAAGAGTCTTTTTTATTCCACCGTTACTGATTTAGCCAAATTTCTGGGCTTGTCGATATCTAAATTTTTTAATGATGCTACATGATAAGCTAATAGTTGTAACGGTATAGTCATAAGAAATGGTGTTAAATAATCGTCTGTCTTTGATATCTCTAATGTAAATCTTATGTTTTCACTTATTATATTTTTACTTTCATTTGTTATCAGAAATACTTTACCACCTCTTGCTATAACTTCCTGCATATTTGAAATTGTTTTTTCAAAATATTTATCTTTTGGAGCTAAAACTACAACAGGCAAACCTTCTTCAATTAAAGCTAGAGGACCATGTTTCATTTCTCCAGCAGGATAGCCTTCTGCATGTAAGTAAGATAATTCCTTAAGTTTTAACGCACCTTCTAAAGCTATAGGAAAAGATGAACCACGACCTAAAAAAATTGTCCCTTTTGCCTCTAAAAAATCTTTTGCAATGACTTGAATTTTATCCTCACATTCCAGTGTTTTTTTTATTAAATCAGGAAGTGTTTTAAGTTCAGTAATTTTTTTAATATAATCTAATTTTGAAATTTCCTTTCTAGCTTCAGAAATTTTTAAAGATAAAATATAAAGTACTAACATTTGCCCAATAAAAGCTTTGGTAGAAGCTACACCTATTTCTGGACCAGCATGAATAGGTAAAACAAAATCTGAAGTTCTCGCTATAGAACTTTCAACTACATTTATAATAGAACAAGTTATTACATTATTTTTTTTACATAAATCAAGAGCCGCAAATGTATCTGCAGTTTCTCCAGATTGAGATACAAAAACGTATAAATTTTTTTTATTAAATTGAAGTTTTCTGTATCTAAATTCTGAAGCTACATCGATTTCAATTGGAATGGTTGTCAGTTCCTCAAACCAATACTTTGACGTAAGACATGCGTGATATGCGGTACCACAACCAATTAAAATTATTTTTTCAATTTCCTGAGGTTTAATTGGAAAATTATATAAATTTATATCTCCTCTCAATTGATCTATATATTCCTTAATACAAGTTTTTGCAGTAATATTTTGTTCATAAATTTCTTTAGACATAAAGTCTTTATAGTCTCCCTTTTCAGCAATATGTTTGTCATCAGAAAGTGTTAAAACTTCTTTATTTATCTTAATATTTGTTGAGTTATAAAATTCAACCTTGTTATTTGTTAAAACACATATGTCTCCATCATCTAAATATGTAATTTTATTTGTCATTGATTTAAGTGCGTAAGAATCTGATCCAAGGTAATTTTCTTCATGACCATACCCAACCGCCAAAGGACTTCCTCTTCTAGCTCCTACTACAATATTATTATATTTTTTAAAAATAATCCCTAAAGCAAAACTGCCATGAAGTTTTTCTAGGGTTTTATTTATTGTGTTTATTAAATCAAAATTTTTTAAAAAATCTGTAAGCAAAAAAGTTATAACCTCAGTATCTGTTTGAGATTTAAATCTATAACCTTTCTTTTCTAAATCTTTTTTTAATTCACTAGAATTTTCAATAATACCATTATGAACAACAGAAACTTCCTCGGATGAGTGAGGATGTGCATTTACTTGATTGGGGACACCATGTGTTGCCCATCTAACATGACCAATACCTAGAACTCCACTTGAGGGATTTTTAAATAGTATTTTTTCAAGATTATCAACTCTTCCCGTACATTTATTTTCATCTATTTCCCCTTTTGTAATTGTTGCTATTCCTGCTGAATCATAACCTCTGTACTCTAATTTTTTTAATGATTGAATTATATTTGATGTAACAGATTTATTGCTAGCTATACCTATTATTCCACACATTATTTTTTCTTATAATTTTTGATTTCAACTTGATTAGCCCTTGTTAGTGCTAAAGATTTATCTTTAACATTCTTGGTCAAAGTTGATCCAGCTCCTACTAAAGCTTTTTTTCCAATTTTAATTGGTGCTATTAAAGCTGTGTTAGAACCTATAAAAGCTCCATCTAAAATTTTAGTTGTATTTTTCTTTTTACCATCATAGTTACAAGTAATTGTTCCTGCACCAATATTTACATCTTTCCCAATTAAAGCATCTCCAATATAAGATAAGTGATTAACTTTTGAATTTTGACCTAATTTACTTTTTTTAACTTCAACAAAATTTCCAATTTTTGAGCCTTTAGATAAAAAAGATCCTGGTCTTATTCTTGAAAAGGGGCCAACCTTTACATTTGATTCCAAAGTAGCATTTTCAATATGTGTAAATGGCAAAATTTCAACATTGCTTCCAATTTTTGTTTTTTTTCCAATTACAACATACGGATTAATAATGACATTTTTTCCAAATTTTGTATCTTGAGATAAAAAAACGGTTTCAGGAGATTTTAACGTAACACCTATTTTCATTGCCTGATTGCGCAATTTTTCTTGATTATTTTTTTCTATTATAGCTATTTTTTTTTTACTTATTGATGACATGCGAATTTCTCTTTACATTAATATAAACTTTGAAATAACTCACAAAATATTTCTTTATACTACTTAATAAAATGATTCAAAAATTTACAATTTTATTTGATCTAGATGGCACTTTGGTTGATACAGCGCCTGACTTGATGATGGCGCATAATCATGTAATGAAAAAATTTGGTTATGAAGAAAGAAAATTAGCTGACATAAAAAAACTTGCTGGAGGGGGATCAAAAGCAATGCTCAGGAAATCAATGCATGAAATTGCTGAATTAAGTGGAAAAATAAAAAAAACAAACGAAAAAATTGAAGATGAAATGACAAAAGAATTTATAAATTTCTACAGTAACAATATAAATAGAGAGAGTAAGTTAATAACTGGTGTTTTAGGTTTTTTGAGTTGGTGTAAAAATAATTATATTTCCATGGCTGTTTGTACAAATAAGCAAGAACATTTATCAATAGATCTATTAAAAAAAATAAACATTTACCATTTTTTCGACTATGTAGCAGGTGGTAATACTTTTAATCATAACAAACCTGATCCTAAACATTTAACTGATACAATTGAAATAATTGGCGGAAACTTAAAAAAATCTATCATGATTGGAGATAGTGAAACAGATTCTGGTGCAGCGGAAGCAGCCGGTATACCTTTTGTATTAATTGAAGGAGGATATACTGAAAAAAAATCAAATCAAATATATCATAACCATTTGGCAAAAAATTTTCTAGGTTTAGAAAAAATTATCGATAATTATCTCAATGATTGAATTTAAACTTTTTTTTGCTCTCATTAGTTATTACTTTGTAATGTTTGCGACACCAGGACCAAATAATGCAATGTTAACTGCTTCAGGTGTTAGATTCGGTTTCAAAAAAACTCTTCCTCATTTAATTGGAATTCCTTCTGGTCATATTATACAAATTACTTTAGTATGTTTTGGTTTAGGTAGTTTATTTCAAAAATATCCCAATATTCAATTTTATCTTAAATGGTTATGTTTTGTGTATTTACTTTATTTAGGGTGGAAAATTATTGGTTCATTTTCAAATAATGAAAAAGAAACTGGTAGACCATTAAAATTTTATGAAGCTGCACTCTTTCAATTTATTAATCCTAAAGCTTGGGTTGTAGCATTAACTGCTGCAACAGCATTTTTCCCCAGTGAAGAAAATTTCATTATTGCTACCCTTTTTGTAGCTGGTACAGCGCCATTTATCTGTTTTCCTTCTATTTGTTTATGGGCGCTTTTTGGATCTTTTATAAAATCAATAATTGAAAATACAAAAATTAAAAAAATTATTGAATATTTATTGGCTTTATTATTAATTATTACAGCAATAATTATTGTAATAAATTAATTTTCCATCTATTTTTAATTACAAAAAGGATATTTTTTGAAATATTATAATATTAAAACTTACCCATCTAAATATAAATTAAAGAAAGAGAACCAACTTGCTTGGAAAATTGCTGAAATAGCAAGTGACAATGCGAAACTAAATAAAAAAGCAATAGAAATGGCAATAAACAGAATTATTGATAATGCTTCAGTCGCAATTGCTTCTTTAAACAGAAAACCAGTTGTTTCTTCAAGAGAAATGGCTTTATGTCATCCAAAAAAAAATGGTGCAACTTTATTTGGTATTAATTCAAAATTAAAATTTGATTGTGAATGGGCCGCATGGTCAAATAGTACCGCTGTAAGAGAACTGGATTTTCATGACACCTTTTTAGCAGCAGATTATAGTCATCCCGGTGATAATATTCCTCCACTTATAGCTGTTGCACAGCAAAAGAAAAAAAATGGTTTAGATTTATTGAGAGGAATAATTACAGCTTATGAAATTCAAGTAAACTTGGTTAAGGGAATTTGTTTACATAAACATAAAGTAGATCATATAGCTCATCTTGGTCCTAGTGTTGCAGCTGGAATTGGTTCAATGTTAAAATTAAATACTGAAACAATTTATCAAGCAATTCAACAAGCTCTTCATACAACAATTTCAACAAGACAATCAAGAAAAGGTGAAATTTCAAGTTGGAAAGCATACGCTCCTGCCCACGCAGGTAAATTAGCTATTGAAGCTGTGGACCGAGTTATGAGAGGCGAAGGAGCTCCGAGTCCTATATACGAAGGCGAAGATAGTGTAATTGCAAGAATACTTGATGGTAAAAAAGCATTATATAAAGTTCCACTACCAAAAAGAAATGAAGAAAAAAAATCAATTCTAGAAACTTATACAAAAGAATACTCTGCAGAATATCAAGCTCAAGCCTTAATTGATATTGCGAAGAAACTAAATAAAAAAATTAATAATTTAAACAAAATTAAAAAAATAGATATTTATACAAGTCATCATACACATTATGTAATTGGAACCGGAGCTAATGATCCACAAAAAATGGATCCAAATGCAAGTAGAGAAACATTAGACCACTCAATAATGTATATTTTTGCTGTGGCTCTTGAAGATGGAAACTGGCATCATGTAAACTCTTACACTAAATCAAGAGCAAAAAGAAAAAGCACTATTAAAATTTGGCGTTCAATCAAAACACATGAGGATAAAAAATGGACTAAAAAATATCACAATCCAAATCCAAAAAATAAATCTTTTGGTGCAAAAGTAATAATTACCTTAAAAAATGGAAGAAAAATTATTGAAAGTTTAAATAGAGCAGATGCTCACCCGTATGGCGCAAGACCTTTTAAAAGAAATGATTATATAAATAAATTTATAATTCTAACAAAAAATATAATTTCAAAAAAAGAGAGTGAAAGATTTTTAAACAATGTTCAAAAAACAAAAAAACTTAAACCAGGTCAGTTATATAAGTTAAATATAGAAGTTAAAAATTCAATTTTGAAAAGAAACAAAAAAAAAGGAATTTTTTAGTGCATTTTGTTAAAAAAAATACAAAAGAGAAAAGACTAGACTTTGTAAAAAAATTAAAAAAAAATAAAATTTTAAGAGCACCAGGTGCTTACAATCCTTTAACAGCTAAGTTAATTGAAGAAATTGGGTATGACGCAGTTTATGTATCTGGTGCTGTCATGTCTAATGATCTAGGTTACCCGGATATTGGTTTAACGTCACTAAAGGATGTCAGTAATAGGTCAAAACAAATTTCAAGAGTTACAAATCTTCCTACAATTGTTGATATCGACACTGGATTTAAATCTTGCAAAGAAACAATAAAAGTTTTTGAAAAAGTTGGTGTTGTTGCAGTTCATATAGAAGATCAGATAAGTCGTAAAAGATGTGGTCATTTAAATAATAAAGAATTAATCTCAACTGAAAAAATGGTAAAAAAAATAAATGAGTGTGTCAAAGCCAAAAAAGACAAAAACTTTAAAATCATAGCAAGATCTGATGCAAGAAATGTTGAGGGCTTAGAAAAAATGATAGATAGGTGTAAATCTTATATTAATGCAGGCGCAGAAATTATTTTTCCAGAAGCTTTAAAAGATGAAAAAGAATTTGAAAATGTTAGGAAAAAACTCAAATGTTATTTATTAGCCAATATGACTGAATTTGGAAAATCAAAGCTTTTAAATTATAAAAAACTAGAAAATCTTGGATACAATATAGTTATATATCCAGTTACAACCCAAAGATTAGCTATGAAAAATGTGGAAGATGGATTGTGTGCTATTTTTGAGGATGGACATCAAAATAACATTATTGATAAAATGCAAACTAGAAAAAGATTGTATGATTTAGTTGAGTATGAAAAATATAATGCTCTAGATGAAAAAATATACAATTTTAGCACTGAGGGACATGAATAATGAGTGATGAAATAAAAAAAGGTTTAATAGGAATTGTTGTTGATGAAACAACAATTTCCAAAGTAATGCCTGATATTAATTCATTAACTTATAGAGGATATCCGGTACAAGAACTTTGCGAAAGTTGTACATTTGAAGAAGTTGCCTATCTTGTTTGGCATGGCAATCTTCCTAATTCTCTAGAATTAAAAAAATTTAAATCTGAAGAAAGACAAAATAGAAGAATATCAATAAACCTTACTAAAATTATCGAACACATGCCAAAAAAATCTCATCCAATGGATGTCGCAAGAACTGCCGTTAGTGTAATGGCTTTAGAGGATAAAGAAACTTCTGATAATTCACCAGAAGCCAACATGAGAAAGGCGATGAGAATTTTCGCAAAAATACCTACAGTATTAGGGGCTTTTTATAGAATTCGTAAAGGTAAAAAAATATTAAAACCTAAAAAAAATTTAGAATTTTCCGAAAATATTTTTTATTTATTTTTTGGTAAAATTCCACAAAAAAAAATTGTAAAAGCTTTTGATGTATCATTGATTTTATATGCTGAACATGGTTTTAATGTTTCAACTTTTACTGCAAGAACAATAACAAGCAGTTTGTCCGATATGCATGGTGCAGTAACAGGAGCTATTGCTAGTTTGAAGGGTCCTTTACATGGTGGTGCTAATGAGAAAGTAATGGAATTGATGAATAAAATAAAAACACCAAATAAAGCTAAAAATTGGATCAACAATGCTATAAATAAAAAAGAAGTTGTTATGGGATTTGGTCATAGAGTCTATAAAAGCGGAGATTCTAGAGTTCCCACAATGAAAAAACATTTTTTAGAAGTAGCTAAAATTAAAAAAGATAAAAAGCTTCATAAAATATACAATATTCTGGAAAGTGTTATGGTGAAAAAGAAAAATATTTATCCTAATATGGATTTTCCTTCGGGTCCGACCTATCATTTAATGGGTTTTGATACTGATTTTTTTACTCCAATTTTTGTTATAGCCAGGATAACAGGATGGACTGCTCACATTATAGAACAACATGCGGCTAATAGATTGATTAGACCTCTCTCTAAATACAAGGGTGAAAAGCATCGAAAAGTCGTACTTTTAAATCAAAGATAGTTCAATTTTAAGAAAAAGCTTCTGTCCAGTTACCTTGTGTAGATGCTTTTGAATATTCTGTCGCTCTTCCTTCAAAAAAATTCATATGCTCAACTGCATTCAGCATTGTGTCAAGCCAGGTTAATGGATTTTTATCTATTTTATATATCGGTTTTAGTCCAAGTTGAATTAATCTTCTATTACCAATCCATCTTATATAATCTTTAACTTCTTGAGCTGTTAATCCATTTATTGGTCCCATTTGAAATGCCAAATCAATAAATGCATCTTCATGTGAAACAATTGTTCTACACGATTCATAAATTTCTTTTTTTAATTGAGGTGTCCAGATTTCTGGATTTTCATTAATAAATTCTCTAAATAATCTAATCATAGAATTACAATGTAATGTTTCGTCACGAACAGACCATGTAACTATTTGGCCCATACCTTTCATTTTATTTTGTCTAGGAAAATTAAGTAATATTGCAAAACTCGCAAATAATTGTAAACCTTCTGTAAACGCACTAAAAACTGCAATTGTTTTTGCAATATCATGATTAGATTTAACATCAAAACTTTGCATATAATCGTATTTGTCTTTCATTTCTTTATATTTCATGAAAGCAGAATATTCAGATTCTGGCATTCCAATGGTGTCAAGTAAATGCGAATAAGCTGCTATGTGAACTGTCTCCATTGAAGCAAATGAAGTCATCATCATTAAAACTTCTGTAGGTTTAAATACATTCATATAATGGCGAATGTAGCAATTGCTTACCTCAACATCAGCTTGTGTAAAAAATCTAAAAATTTGTGTTAATAAATTTTTTTCTTCAATACACAAGTTTTTTTGCCAATCTCTAACATCATCTCCTAACGGAACTTCTTCTGGTAACCAATGAATTCTTTGTTGAGTTAACCAAGCATCATAACACCAAGGATATCTAAATGGTTTATAGACCGGATTACCAACAAGAAGTCCTTTTTTTGGTTGAATAATCTCTTGGTCTTTTTTTTTAACTACTGACATGATAGACATTCATCATAATCTGGGTCAGTATCAACTTCTTTTCTATAAACATTTTTTGTAATATCGGTAGAAGAACCACTATTGATATTTTCTGCTCTTTGAATTGATTTTGATCTACAATAATAAAGGCTTTTTAAGCCTTTTTTCCATGCTTGAAAATGTATTTGGTGCAATTCTTTTTTATGCACATCAGCAGGCAAAAATAGATTGATTGATTGAGCTTGTGAAACGTAAGGAGTTCTATCTGCTCCTAATTCAACAATCCAATTTTGATTTAATTCAAAAGCTGTTTTAAAAACATTTTTTTCAAGATCAGTTAAAAAATCTAAATGGGATATGGAGCCTTGATTTGTTGTGATACTAGACCATGTTTCATCATCATTTTTACCATGTTTTTCTAGTGCTTTTTCTAAATATCTATTTCTGACGTTGTAAGATCCTGATAAGGTTTTATGTGTATAGCTATTAGCAGCAACCGGTTCAACACCAGGAGATGCTCCACCACAAATAATAGAAATTGAAGCGGTAGGTGCAATTGCTGTTTTGTTAGAAAATCTTTCTTTGAAATTATATTCAGCCGCATCTGGACATGCTCCTCTTTCGTCAGCTAAATCTTTTGAAGCTTGATCTGCTTTTTCCTGGATGTTTTTAAATATTTTTTTATTCCACACTTTGCTCATTACAGATTCTAATGGAATCATATTTTTTTGAAAATAAGAATGAAGTCCCATTACACCAAGGCCTACACTTCTTTCTCGCATTGCAGAATATTTTGCATCTTTAAATTGTTCAGGTGCTCTATCAATAAAATCCGTTAAGACATTATCTAAAAATCTCATTATATCGTTAATAAAATTTTTATCATCTTTCCACTCATCATATTTCTCCAAATTAAGTGAAGATAAACAACAAACTGCAGTTCTATCTTTGCCTTCTTTATCTATTCCAGTTGGCAATGTTATCTCGCTACATAAATTTGAGGTTTTAACATTTAATCCTGCTAATTTATGATGTTGTGGAATAAGTCTATTCACAGTGTCTATAAAAATGATATATGGTTCGCCAGTTTCTATTCTTGCTGTTAATAATCTGATCCATAAATTTCTTGCAGATATAGTTGATTGGATAGAAGCATCAGTTGGACTTTTTAATGCCCACTGTTCATCAGTTTCAACTGCTCTCATAAATGCATCTGTAACTAATACTCCATGATGTAAATTTAAACTTTTTCTATTAGGATCTCCTCCTGTTGGTCTTCTCATTTCAATAAATTCCTCAATTTCAGGATGATCAATAGTAAGATAACATGCTGCTGAACCTCTTCTTAAAGATCCTTGACTTATTGCCATTGTTAATGAATCCATAACTTTAATGAATGGAATGATTCCAGATGTCTTGCCTACTCTACCGATTTTTTCCCCGATAGATCTAAGATTTCCCCAATAACTTCCTATACCTCCACCTTTAGCAGCAAGCCAAACATTTTCACTCCATAAATCAAGTATTCCAGATAAACTATCTGAGGCTTCATTTAAGAAACATGAAATAGGCAATCCTCTTTTAGTTCCTCCATTTGACAAAACAGGGGTTGCCGGCATAAACCAAAGATTGCTAATATAATTATATAATCTTTGAGCATGTAAATTATTATCCGCATATGTGCTTGCAACTCTTGCAAATAAGTCTTGGTAAGATTCATTTGGTCCTAAATATCTATCGCTTAAAGTTGCTTTTCCAAAATTAGTTAATTTTTCATCTTTTGATCTATCAATTTTTATAATAATTCCTTTGTTATTTTGAAAAAGTTCTGTTTCCTTAGATAAAGAAAACAAATTTGGTCTTTTTTCATAATTGGAATTAACCTCATCTATTGGAAATCCACGCACAGCTCTCTCTATTGCCTTAGATAAAGTTTTGTTCATAAATCAGTGCTTTTTTGTTCAACTTAAGAAAAACAACTATATGTTGTGTCCTATAATGTTGAATATACTATATAAAACAGTTAATCAATAGAACATTTATAGAACATTAAAAAAAATAAATCAATAAGAATTTAGTGTTAATAATGAAACAATATTAAATAAATTTCAATGAATAATACAGCAAATATTAAGATTAATGCCCTAGGTTTTAGAGAATATGATGCAAGATGGTTATATCCAAATGACATAAATCTTAAAGGAATAGAAAATTTAGGTATTGGGCTTGGAACTCAAATAACAAATAAAACAAAAAAAAATCCAAGAGTTATAGTGGGCCATGACTATAGATCTTATAGTGAAGAAATAAAAGTTTCATTAATAAATGGACTCATTAGTTCAGGATGTAATGTTGAAGATATAGGTTTGTCATTATCTCCAATGGTTTACTTTGCACAATTTGAACTTAAGGCTGATGGCATAGCAATGGTTACAGCTAGTCATAATGAAAATGGTTGGACAGGAGTTAAAATGGGTATTGAAAAAGGGTTAACTCATGGTCCTAAAGAAATGTTAGAGCTTAAAGATATAGTTTTGAATAAAAAGTTTACTCAAGATAAAGGTAATTATAAAAAAATTAACGGATTTAAAAAAATTTATATTAAAAATTTAATTAAAAAAAATAAAGTTAAAAAAAAAATTAAAGTAGTAGTAGCTTGTGGAAATGGTACAGCAGGAGCTTTTGCTCCAGAAATTTTAAAGGGAATAGGTTGTGAGGTAATAGAATTAGATTGTAATTTAGATTTTACTTTTCCTAAATATAATCCAAATCCTGAAGATCTAAAAATGCTTCATGCGATTAGCAAGACAGTAAAAGATAATAATGCTGATATAGGTTTTGGTTTTGATGGAGATGGTGATCGAGTCGGTGTAATTGATAATAATGGAAATGAAATTTACTCCGATAAGGTAGGTTTGCTTATAGCAAGAAACCTAGCTCGCACTCATAGAAATAAAAAATTTATTGTAGACGTAAAATCAACTGGTCTTTATGCTAAAGATAAAATTCTTTTAAAAAATAATTGTGAAACTATTTATTGGAAAACAGGACACTCACATATTAAAAGAAAAGTAAATAATGAAAAAGCACTAGCTGGATTTGAAAAAAGTGGACACTTTTTTTTTAATCAACCACTTGGTTATGGTTATGATGATGGAATTAATTCTGCTATTCAAGTTTGCCATTTGTTAGTTAATCAAAATAAAAAAATGTCTGAAATAATAAATGAATTACCAAAAACATATCAGAGTCCTACGATGGCTCCTTTTTGTAAGGATGAAGAAAAATATAAAGTAGTTGAAAATTTATTACATGTAATAAAAAAATTAAAAAATGAAAACATAAAAATAGATAATCAAATAATTACCAATATATTAACTATCAATGGTGTTAGATTTTCTCTTGAGGATGGATCATGGGGATTAATAAGAGCTTCTTCAAATAAGCCATCTTTGGTTGTGGTAATTGAAAGTCCAACTTCTGATAAAAGAAAAAAAGAAATATTTAAATTTATTGATAATCTTTTAAAAGATACAGGTAAAGTCGGTGAGTACGATCAAAAAATTTAAAAAGAAAAATACTCATAAAACAGTTTACAAGATATAATAAAAAGATAAATACCAAGCAACTTTCCAATAAGTTTTTTATCAAATTTATGAACTGTTTTAGCTCCAATTTTTGCCATAAACATTGTAATTGGTACAAAAATTAAAAATGCTGGTATGTTTACAAATCCTAAACTTAGTGGAACGTTAATATTAAGATAACTACCTGAAACTGCAAAACCTATAGCTCCAATTAAAGCAATTAAGAACCCGACAGCTGCTGAGCTGCCGATAGCAACTTTAATTTGATAACCAAACATTTTTAATATTGGGGTATTAATTACACCTCCTGCAATCCCCATAGGAGCAGACAAAAAGCCTGATAAAAAACCACAAATAACTCTATAAATTAAATTTATATCTCTTGGTGTGGGATTAATTTTTTCTTTTGCCATCAAAAAATAAATGGCAAAAAACATGGTCATAATTGAAAAAAACAAAACTAAACTAGAAGTCTTTAAACTAACAGCAAATATAGTTCCAAGAACAACTCCAATGACAACAAATACTCCAAAGGTTTTAACAATACTAAAATCAACTGCTTTAAATTTCATATGAGTCATTGTTGATATTATTGATGTTGGAATTATAATTGAAAAAGATGTCCCAATTGCTAGATGCATAATAAATGCTTGTTCTATACCAACAAAACTAAATATATAAAAAAGAATAGGAACCATTATTAAGCCGCCCCCTATTCCAAAAAAACCAGCCATAAAACCGACAACGACCGCAGATGCAGCCATTACAGTTACAATAAATATTATTTGATTTTGATCTAAATTTTCTATCATGCTATTGTTTGATTAATTTTCTCGTTATTTTGAACAATTGTCATTATATGTTTTGCTTTTTGAAAATCTGAATCTCTTGCCATCATATTATCACTTAAATATCTTTTCCATTTATTTGATCCTATTTGACCATGATATAAACCAACCGTATGACGCATAATGTGATTGACCTTTGTACCTAGCTTAACTTCTTTTTCAAGATATTTGATTAATTTTTCGGCTACCTCTTCTCGTGTTGGTAAAATTGTTTGACCAAAAACTTCTCTTTCTATATCAACTAAAAAATATGGGTTTTGATATACTTTTCTGCCAATCATTACTCCATCACATATATTGAGATGTTTTTTAATTTCTTCTATTTTTGAAATACCGCCATTAATAATTATTTCTAAATTTGGATTTTCTTTTTTAATTTGATAAACCATTTCATAGTTTAATTTAGGTATTGTTAAGTTTTGCTTTGGTGTTAATCCTTTTAAAATAGCTCTACGCGCATGAAGAAAAAAAATCTTACATCCTGCTGCTTTCATTTTATTTATAAATTTATTTAAGTAATCAAATTCCTCAGTTTCATCAAATCCAATTCTAGTTTTAGCAGTTACTGGTATACTGCAGGAATTTATCATTTCATTAATACATTCTGAAACAAGATCGGGCTCTCTCATGAGGCAGGCGCCAAACATATTTTTTTGTACTTTTTTACTTGGACATCCAAGATTTATATTAATTTCGTCATAGCCCATATCTTCAGCAATTTTTGCAACTTCTGAAAGTTCCTTTTTATCTGAGCCACCCACTTGTAATGCTAGAGGTTTTTCTTCAGGACTATAAGATAATATTTTTTTTCGATCTCCATGAATTGCTGATTTTGTTGCAACCATTTCACTGTAAAGCATCACGTTTTTACTCATTAATCTTAAAAAGAAACGGTCATGTCTATCAGTACAATCCATCATTGGCGCAATTGAGACTTTTCTATTTAAATTTGTTTTTTTTTTAGAATCCAATTTACTTTCCTATAAGTTTATTATGTAATTAAATTATAAGTTTAAAAAAAATAAACAATACAACTATTGATATGAAATTTACTTGACTTTGTTTAACTATTAGAGCTCTCGTCTATAGTTTCATTATCTAGGGTTTCTTGTTCTTGTAAATTTTCTAGCGATTCATTCTCTGAAGCGTTATCAACAGAGATTTTTACATCTTCAGGCTCTTTGACTCTAGATAATTGAATTTTTTCTGGTATTTTCCTAGCTCTTTTAGATGGAAGTACTGGTACACCACTTTTAGAAATTTCGCCTTTGTATAAATTTTCAAAATCATCACCTACTATCTCATCTTCTTCTATATTGTCTTCTTTCCGAGGTATGTTTTTTCTTAATTTATAAATTGCTGCTTCTCTTAAATCTTTTGTTTTTATACTTTCTTCAGCAATTTCTCTCAAAGAAATTACAGTATTTTTATCATTATCTGGATCAACTGTTGGTTTTACATCTGAGTTAAGTTGCACAGATCTTTCCTTTGCAACCATTACTAACTCATATGGACTATCGACTTTATCTATGCAATCTTCTACCGTTATTCTGGCCATTTTGAGAGATTTCTATTCAATTAAAATTTATAAATCAAGATCTATTTTTTATAATTATAGGTTTGTAGGATTTTTGAAAAATTACAACAATTAAAATTGATATACCTGTATAAATAGCACATAAAAAGGCTATATTTTCAATTGAATAACCTAAATCAATTGAAATCCCAAATACTGCTGTTGCTAATGCTGTTGAAAAAACCATTAACGAACCTGTTAATGCTTTAATAGATCCCAAATAATTAACTCCATAAATTTCAGCCCAAAATGAAGACATTAGAACATTTGTCAGTCCGTTTGAAATACCCATTAATCCCATAAAAACGAAGGCTGAATAAGGATGATCAAAAATCGCCAATACAATTAAACTTAATAATAGTGGAACATTAAGTAGTGGAAAAACTTTTCTA
>Ga0207990_1000881_pt1 | contig 16557 bp, 18 predicted proteins | sample ETNtaG_8_FD_185780 | JGI IMG/M metagenome (GOLD analysis project Ga0207990, IMG submission 185780) | Marine microbial and viral communities from oxygen minimum zone, Eastern Pacific Ocean - ETNP201406SV75 (SPAdes) (version 2) | ecosystem: Environmental > Aquatic > Marine > Oceanic ...
TCAGGGGCAATTAGGCGAATATCGGTTGTGCCTAATGTTTTCATGGCCTGTATTCCTGAGCGTGCAACACGAGAATGCCTAATATCACCTACAATGGCAACTGACAAATTATCGAACGTTTTCTTATGTTGTCGAATGGTGAGCATATCTAGAAGGGCTTGAGTTGGATGAGCGTTAATACCATCACCCGCATTTAAAATAGATACACCTTCTATGTTTTCCGCAACATGATGAGGTAGACCGTTTTGTTTGTGGCGAATAACGAACATGTCAATCTGCATTGCCTTTAAGGTATGCATTGTATCCATCAGAGTTTCATTTTTTTTGGTCGCTGAGTTTGCAAGGTCCACATTTATTGTTTTCGCGCTAGTGCGTTTGGCGGCAATTTCAAAAGTATTTCTAGTTCTAGTTGAGGGCTCGAAGAAAAGGTTGGCTACCGACATATCTCTTAAAATTTTAGATTTCTGAAGGTTACCTTTTTTATCTATAAGGCCATCAGCTACATCTAATATTTTTTCGAGTTGTTTCTTTGGGAGGTCTTTTAAACCTAAAAGGTGGATTAATCTTCCGGCTGAGTTTAGTTGTGATTCGTTACTAATCGTATGTGGTTTCATTGAGCCAAGTTTGCAAAATTAGTTCTGCAGAGCGCTTATCTACATCGCCCCTATCAGCGTTCTTGTGGGCGTAGTGCCATTTTAATTGGTTTTTGGCCTCTGAAGAGGATAAATATTCGTCAATAAAGATTACTTCAATATTGAATCGCTGTTCTAGCTTTCTGCCAAATGATCGAGCTATAAATGTCATCTCTTGCTCTTTTTTATCATTGTCTAGGGGCAAGCCAACAATAAATTTATGTGGCTGATGCTTACTGACGGATTGTTCAATTTGAGCCCAATTGGTTGAGCCATCTTTGTTATGAAGGATGGTTTCAATGCCGCTTGCATGAGCGGTGAGGCTATTAGCAATTGCTATACCGGTTCGTTTAGTTCCGACATCAAAACCAAGGTAGGTTTTAACTGTCATTGAAGCTGCTGAAAGAGTTCATAGCCGACATAGCCATCTGCAACGAGACCAATGTCAGACTGAAACATTCTAGTCGCTCGCCTTGTTTTTGGTCCGGCCATTCCATCTGGAGTGCCGGTGTCATAGCCGAGTAAATTCAAGGTGCTTTGAATCTGCAAGATATCCTCTTTGCTAAGAAGCGGCTCATCAATAGATTTAGCAGTTAATTTTCCATTGCCATTTAATCGGTCTGATAGGTAAGCAACAGAGAGTGCATACAAGATTGAGCGATTCCAGCCGAGGATAGTATCGAAGTTTCGGTAAACTAAAAATGCAGGTCCGCGATGACCCATTGGTACAATCAAGGAGGCTTTAAAGTTCGATTTTGGTAGTCGTGAACCATTCCCTCTAAGGACACCAAGCGCCGCCCACTCATTAACGGTTCTCTTTGTTTCTAGGCCAGTTAAGCGGTAATCAAAGTTTTTAGGAATAAAGGCTTCTCTTCCCCATTTTTCTCCTTTTTTCCAGCCAAGCTTGTTAAGAAAGTTTGCAGCACTGGCATATATGTCTTCCTTGTCGTTCCATAAGTTTACTTTGCCATCATTGTTGGCATCAACACCATAGGCAATAACATTGGTTGGCATAAATTGTACTGCCCCCATAGCACCAGCCCATGAACCTTTTGCATCGAGCGGTATGGTGTTTTTATCAATAAGCTTTAATAGTGCTATAAATTCTTTAGTAAAAAAACCTGAACGTCGAGGGTCATAAGCTAGAGTTGCCAAAGATCGCACTAAGTTTTCATTTCCCATGTAGTTACCATAATTGCTCTCAAGTCCTAGAAATGCAACTAAAACATAGGCAGGAACACCATACTTTTGAGAGGTTTTGTTGAGTAATGAGGTGTTTTGTTTTAATGTATCATTGCCATTATTAAGGCGAACTTGACTAACTCTTTTGTTGACATAGTGCCAAAAATTTTGATTAAATTCAGCCTGAGCGCTGTCAGACTTGAGAATGTCAAGGTTGGGGGTAAGCCCAAAAAATGCCTTGTCAATTGTTGCTTTAGAGACTCCCTGTTCGGTTGCAGTTTTGCGGACTTGATTTAGAAAGTCTTCAAAAGATTGTGAATTGGCAAAAACGCTTGTTGTAAGAAAAACAAGGCAAAGAAATCTTAAAAACATGAGTAAATTATAATGCGTAAATACAGTCTTATTTTAATCCTTTTTTTACTTGGTGGTTGCCTTGAAAATGAAAGCTCTGAGTTAATTAAGGGTGACATTATGGGTACCAGGTACTCTATCAATGTGTTGGGGGATAAACGCGTTGATCAAGCTTTAATTGATAAGCGCCTTATTGAAATCAATGCAATTTTTTCGACCTGGCAAGAGGATTCAGAATTATCTCAACTAAATCAAAGCCCTTTAGGAGAGTGGATTACTGTTTCTGAGGAGCTTTATTTTTTGTTAAAGATTTCAGATGAGATTTATAAACAAACTGATGGTTACTTTGACCCTGGTATCGGTAGGTTGATTGATTTGTGGGGATTCGGTTCGAGTGGAGGTAGAACTGAACTACCTAAAATAGAAGAGATTGAGAGGGCATTTAAGGACTCTTCGATTAAGTATCTTGTGATTGAAGATGGTCGAGTAAAAAAATTAAGAGATATTAAGATTAATCTTTCCGCTATCGCTAAAGGTTATGCGGTAGATGAGGTTGCAAGACTTATTAAGGCATCTGGGGTTGAGAATTTTTATGTTGAGATTGGTGGAGAGGTCGTTGCTTCAGGAACAAACAAAGGAGATGATTGGGTTATAGGGGTGGAGCGCCCAGACAACAAGTCACCCATTCCTGTCAAGTTAAAAAATACATCGATTGCGACTTCGGGCAACTATCGTAATTTTTTTATTTGGGAAGGTAAAAAATACATGCACATCTTTAATCCCGAGTCAGGCTTTCCTGCTAATAATGACCTAGCATCAGTAAGTGTCATCCATCCACAAAGTGCAATGAGCGATGCCTACGCTACGGCAATGATGGCTATGGGAAGTAGAAAGGCAAAAATGCTTGCAGATAAATTAAAATTATCTGTATTACTTATAACAAATAAAGAAGATAATAATCAGGTTATAAAAATTAATTTTCCATAATATGCCAACCTATGAACCACTAGCTGAAATATTAAGACCCAGTGATTTGGTTGATTTTGTAGGCCAGAATCATTTGCTGGAATCTGATAAACCTATAGGTAAGTCGTTGGCTGATAAACAGTTTCATTCAATGATTTTGTGGGGCCCTTCAGGGGTTGGGAAAACAACTCTAGCAAGAATTATATGTAGCCAGATGGGTGCACACTTTGAACAGATGTCTGCAGTTCTTGGTGGCATCAAAGAGTTCAGAAATGTAATTGAACACGCTGATCTTTATAAGCAGCATAATAAAAACACGATACTATTTGTGGATGAAATCCATCGATTCAACAAAGCACAGCAGGACGCTTTTTTGCCTCATATTGAATCTGGACTTATTACATTAATTGGTGCAACCACTGAAAACCCATCATTTGAAATTAACTCTTCATTGTTGTCCAGAGTTAGGGTGTATGTGCTCGATAAGTTGAGTGATAATGATCTAAAGATTATTGCTAAAAGAGCGCTTGATAGGCAAAAAACTACACTCAAAGAGGACGGCTCATTGTCATTAATTATTGACAGTAGCGATGGTGATGCGCGCCGACTTATTAACATCATTGAGCAGTTAACTGAAAAATCAAAAGCAACTCTGAATAAGAAAGATATCGCTAAAACACTCCAAAGCAAGGTTAGCAATTTTGATAAGGGCGGGGATATCTATTACCAGCAGTTATCCGCATTTCATAAGTCTGTGCGTGGCTCTTCTCCAGATGGTGCTCTTTACTGGATGGCCAGAATGATTGTTTCAGGATGTGACCCAAAAGTTATTGCGCGTCGTCTTTTGGCAATAGCATCAGAGGATATAGGCAACGCCGACCCTAGAGCGTTACAAATTACCCTTAATGCGTGGGATGTCTATGAGCGTCTGGGAGATAAGGAGGGGAATCGCGCTATTGCACATGCCGCTGTCTTTTGTGCTTGTGCACCTAAATCTAACGCAGTTCATAGCGCCTTTAACCAGGCAATACGAGCCGCAAAAGATACCAGTGACCTTGACGTTCCTGTACATCTTAGAAATGCGACTACAAAACTGTTGGAAGAGCTCGGACATGGCAAGGGTTATCGATATGCACATAACGAGCCTGGCGGCTTCAGTCAGGGTCAAACATATTTCCCTGAAGAAATGGGAGAACAAATTTATTATGAGCCCACCGACCGAGGACTTGAGATTAAAATTAAGGAAAAGTTGAAGCAACTGAGGGCACATTTATGAATACAATTTCATCAATTGCGAGTATAGGAATAGGCGCTACTGTTGGCGCAAGTTGTCGTTATTATATAGGCATTTTGTCAATGCAGTATCTTGGCAAAGCATTGCCCTATGGCACCTTGATATCGAATGTTATCGGCTCTTTCATCGCAGGAATATTAGTGGTCTTTGTCTTGGAAAAGCTCTTGCTCAGCGAGACATATCGTTTGATGCTATTGGTTGGACTAACCGGTTCATTGACGACAATGTCTGCTCTTTCAATAGAGTCGGTTGAAATGCTCAGTGGTGGAAGCTATAGTCAAGCACTATTAAATATCTTATTAAATATTGCACTCTCTCTATTGGCTGCTAGTCTTGGGGTAATGTTAGCAAAGTATGGGTTTAATTTAGCGCAGAGCTAACTTCTCTTCTACTACATCTAACAGCTCGGCTGAGATATTAAGGCCAAATTGACTGTCAAGCTCGCGAATACAGGTCGGACTCGTTACGTTGATCTCAGTAATATAATCACCGATAACATCAAGACCAACAAATATCAGCTCTTTTTCAATCAGCGTTGGAGCAATTTGTTTGCATAGAAATCGATCTCTTTCAGATAGTGGCTGACCAACCCCTATAGCCCCAGCAGCTAGGTTGCCTTTGAAGTTACCTTCTGCAGGTATTCGAGCAAGGGCATAATCAACAGGTTTGCCATTAATCAATAAAATGCGCTTATCACCGTGCTTTATCTCTGGCAAGAATTCTTGAGCCATGATGTAGCGTTGTCCATTGTTTGTTAGTTTAAATAGCACCTCTTCGTTATCGTCACCCTTTTTAAGTTTGAATATATTTGTGCCTCCCATTCCATCGAGAGGTTTGACAACAACATCGACATTGTCATTGATAAAAGCAGCAAGCTTTTCGTTGTTCGAGCTGACAAGTGTTTTAGGTATAAGCTCTGGAAAATTTAGAGCAAAAAGTTTTTCATTGGCATCCCTTAATGAGCTGGGCTTATTAACAACCATAACACCACTAGCTTCTAATTGCTCTAAAAGGTATGTTGCATAGATGTAGTCCATATCAAAGGGAGGATCTTTGCGCATGAACACGACATCTATTTCTTTTAGTTGGAGTATTTCTGCCTCTTCGCACTCATGCCAGTTACTCTGAGAGTCTGCAACAAGGGTTTTTCGTGCTTTAGCAAATACTTCACCTTTAAGATGAAACATATCACTACTATCAAAAGTGTAGATATCCCAGTTCCGCCTCTTTGCTTCAAGCATCATTGCAAGGGAAGAGTCTTTTTTTGGATTAATGCTGGCAATATCATCCATCAGCACAGCAAGAGTAATAGGCTTCATGCGGTTATTATAAAGTAATCAGTTTGTGTATAAATAAGCATACAGGGCAAAAGTTATTGAAGTATCGGGGTTTTGAGCGTATAATTTCGCCTCTTTAGTGCGGGGTGGAGCAGTCTGGTAGCTCGTCGGGCTCATAACCCGAAGGTCATAGGTTCAAATCCTGTCCCCGCTACCAATTTAGACCCCCTCTTTTGGGGGTTTTTATTAGGAATTTTTTATGGCAAAGATAGCTGATAAAGTGTTTTCAATAATTAACTCAAGCATCAATGAGTTGGGTTATGAATTACTAGGTATTGAATACGTTTCGAGTGGAAAACATTCAGTATTAAGGCTGTATATTGACGCAGATAAAGGAATTGGAGTGAATGATTGTGAGACTGTTTCACGCCAGGTAAGCGCTATAATGGATGTTGAAGATCCAATAAGTGGACAGTATAATCTTGAGGTATCGTCTCCAGGTATTGAGCGACCTCTTTTTATAGTTGCACACTACCAGCGCTTTCTAGGGCATGATGTTCGTTTAAGAACGTACAGGCCAATAGATGGCAGGAGAAATTTTACTGGCGCTATCGGTAGTGTAAGTGAAACTAGCAATTCATTCGAATTGGTAACAGAGCTTGGACCTGTTACTTTAGATATAGATTTAATTGAAAAAGCAAATTTAGTTGCTCATTTTTAGGAGAAGCGTATGGACGGTAAGGAACTATTTTTAATGATTGAGGCAATCTCAAATGAGAAAAATATAACCCAAGAGGATGTTATTGAATCGTTAGAAGAGGCTCTCGCTGTAGCAACAAAAAAACGCAACAATATCGATGTTCGCGTTGAGGTCGATAGGCATAGCGGTGAATTTAAAACGTTTAGGCGTTGGCTAGTAATTGAAGATGGAGAAGATTTCGTTGATGATGATGGAGAAAAATTTGATCCAGAACTTCACATCTACCAAGCCGATGCCAACGGCTTGCCTGTTGATTCATATCTTGAAGAGCCAATGGAGTCTATTGAGTTTGGCAGAATTGCAGCTCAAGTTGCTAAGCAGGTCATTATTCAAAAAGTACGCGAAGCTGAGAGAACTGTTGTAGTTGAAAATTACTCCGATCGCGTTGGTGAAGTCGTTATGGTTACAGTAAAAAGAGTAGATAGAGGGAATGTTTATGTCGACATGGGCGGTATCGATGGAATGCTCTCGAAGTATGACCTAATACCTAATGAATCAATCAGAAAAAATGATCGATTAAGGGCATTTATTAAAGAAGTTAAGTCAACTCCACGAGGTGCTCAAATCTTTTTAAGTCGAACAGTGAATGAGATGCTGCTCGAGCTATTTGAGATGGAGGTTCCTGAAATTAGTGAAGGCGTAATTGAAATCAAGGCGGGCGCCAGAGACCCAGGGCTTCGCTCAAAGTTAGCCGTTAAAGCAAAAGATAAGCGTATAGATCCAATAGGATCTTGTATTGGTATGCGTGGTGCACGTGTTCAGGCGGTCTCCAACGAACTTAATGGTGAAAGAGTTGACATTATTCTTTGGGATGAAGACCCAGCGCAGTTTGTAATTAATGCAATGGCACCAGCAGAAGTTAGCTCAATTGTGGTGGATGAAGAAAAAGGATCAATGGATATTGCAGTTGAAGAAGACCAGTTAGCACTGGCAATTGGCAGGGGCGGGCAGAATATTAAATTGGCTAGTAGGCTTACTGGATGGAAATTGAATGTTATGTCTCTTGCAGATGCAGATGATTTAAATGCAAAAGAACTTCAGAAAACAGGTGAAAAATTAGCTGAAACTCTAGGGATAGATGCTGAAGTTGCAGGTGTTTTGATAGATGAGGGCTATACCAATCTGGACGAGATTGCTGAAGCTGAAGCTGAATCCTTGTCAGGAATTGAGGAGTTCGATTCCAAACTGGTAGACGATCTTCAAGAGAGAGCGCAAGACGCACAATTAGTCAAGGCACTTAATGATTCCGAAGCAGTAGAGATTCTACTGGCCGTTGAAGGTGTTGATGATGCACTCGCAATGGCACTTGTTGATGCTGATATTCATACAGTAAATTCTTTGGCAGAGCTTGCAATTGTTGAGCTTTTAGAAATTCAAGATATTGGAAACGATAGTGCTTCTACTGTTATCATGGCAGCCAGAGAAAAAGAAGGCTGGTTTGACTAACTTTATAGGTTTTTAACTATTAATTAAATAGAATATATAGGCAATAAATATGGCACATACTGTAGAAACCTTATCAAAATTACTCAAGAGAACGCCCGACCAGGTTATATCAATCTTGACTGCTGCTGGTATTCAGGGGAAAAATGCGGATTCGAATATCTCAGCAGACGAAAGACAGATTTTAATGTCAAGCTTGAGTAAGCGATCTAGTAATAAATTAAACATTTCTGTACCACGTAAAACGCCGAAGATGAGCACAACCTCAAGTTCTACAGGTGGCGTAAAGATAAAGGTTAAAAAGAAGCGTGAAGACCCTATAGTTTCTGCCTCTGATGTTGTTAACGATGAGGTAGTATCAAAGGCTAGAGAGGCTTTGGAGGCTGGAAGGCTTGCAGAGCAAAAGGATCAAGAACATGATGCTAAGCGTCATGAGGTGGTTCGCCAGCAAAAAATTAAAACTGAAGAGCTCAAAGCTCAGGATATTCAAAATAAAGCCGCAAAGAAAGATGAGCTCGCCAATAAAGATAAAGAAAAAGTAGAAGTTGAAAAGGCTAAAGAAGATAAAAAACAACCGAAAAGACTTAGGTCCACTGTGAAACCTGCATCCAGGCAAAAACAGCTTCATGTCGCTAAGCATAATCCAAATCGAAAGCTTAAGAAAAAAGAGAGAACTCAGATTTCACAAAAAGTTCAAGATGAACAGGCTCAACATGGTTTTCATAAACCAGTTGAACCAATAACTCGTGAAGTATATATTCCTGAGACAATAAAAATATCCGAACTCGCTTTAAAAATGACCACTAAGGCTGGCGAAGTTCTAAAAGTTATGATGAGTATGGGGGTAATGGCTACGCTTAATGATGTAATTGATCAGGATACTGCGATGCTTGTGGTTGAGGAGATGGGGCATACGCCTCTAGCAAGTAACGAAGAAACCGTTGAAGATACCCTCGTTCAAGAAGTTAGTGATAATGCTGAGTCTTCCCCGAGGCCACCAGTTGTTACTATTATGGGCCATGTTGATCACGGCAAAACATCACTACTTGACTACATAAGAAAATCTAAAGTTGCGTCTGCCGAGGTGGGCGGAATTACTCAGCATATAGGCGCTTATCAGGTCAGTCATAAAGACAACCTTATTACTTTTATTGATACACCTGGACATGCAGCATTTTCTAAGATGAGGCTTCGAGGTGCATCAGCTACTGACATTGTAATTCTAGTTGTGGCAGCAGATGATGGGGTGATGCCACAAACTATTGAATCTATTAAACATGCCAAGGCCTCTGGAGTTCCTATTATTGTTGCTATCAACAAAATAGACAAAGAGGGAGTGGCAATTGATAAAGTTAAGCAGGTACTTTCTACCCATGATGTTATTTCTGAAGAGTGGGGCGGGGATGTTATGATGGTTGGCGTGTCAGCACACACTGGTGAGGGCATTGATGAGCTATTAGAAGGTATATCTTTAACTGCAGAAATGTATGAAGTTAGTGCTGTTGTTGATAAGCCAGCAAGTGGCGTTGTTCTTGAAGCGAGATTAGATAAGGGTCGAGGTAAAGTTACTACGATACTTGTTCAATCGGGAATGCTCAAGAAAGGTGATATTGTGATTGCGGGATTAGAATATGGCAAGATTAAGCAAATTATTAATGATAATGGTAAGCCTATAAATGTTGCTGGCCCATCAACTCCAGTAGAGATTTTGGGTTTGTCTGGAGTGCCAGATTCTGGTGCTGAGGTATTGGTAGTTGAAAGTGAACGCAAGGCAAGAGAGGTAGCGGACTATAGAAAATCAAAAGATCGAGAGACAAAACTGCAAAAGCAGCAAGCTGAAAAGATGGACAATTTCTTTTCAAAAATGGAAGAAGGTGAAATCTCTACTGTAAATGTTTTACTTAAGTCTGATGTTAGAGGTTCAGCGCAGGCACTAGTTGAGTCGTTAGAAGAACTTTCAACAGACGAGGTTAAAGTTAAAGTCGTTTCATCTGGTGTGGGCGCAATCAATAACACCGACATCTCTTTAGCCAGTGCTTCAGAGGCTATCGTTCTTGGTTTCAATGTTAGAGCTGATGCAGTTGCAAAGAAGGCTGCTGATACAGAAGGTGTTAAAATTGAGTATTACAGTATTATCTATAACTTGATTGATGATATCAAGGCTATCATGAGCGGCTTGCTAAGTCCAGAGTTAAGTGAAAATATTATTGGCATAGCTAATGTGAAAGATGTATTTAGGTCACCTAAATTTGGTGATATTGCAGGGTGTATGGTTCAAGAAGGGGTTGTTAGAAAGGACAGTCCAATAAGAGTTTTGCGTGAAAGTGTAGTTATTTATGAGGGTGAATTAGAGTCCTTAAGACGTTTTAAAGATGACGTTAAAGAGGTTAAATCAGGTACTGAGTGCGGTATTGGTGTGTTGAACTATACTGACGTTCAGTCTGGTGATCAAATTGAGGTGTTCGAACGCATTGAGCGAGCTCGCTCACTATAGGAGAAGTTTCCTGTATGGTACAGCAAATTAGTTATAGAGCTGAAAGAGTGAACGAGCTTATCAGGCGTGAACTAGTTCTATTGCTAAAAAAAGAAACTAAAGATCCACGTTTACAGACCGTAGTTATAACCGACGTCATCGTCACTCGTGACCTAACTAGTGCAAAAGTATTTTTTTCGGTTGATGAGTCTTCCCAGCAAATTGTTGCATCTTTACTCAAAAATGCGAGCGGTTTTTTTCGGACAAGTTTATCTAAGTCTCTAGATTTAAGACACACACCATCTCTGAGTTTTATTTATGATACAGCTCCAAACACAGGAGCTAAGATAGACGATCTACTTAGTAAGCTCTGAGCTTATAAAGATTAATGTCTAAACGCAATTCAAAAGGAAGAGACATTAACGGGGTGGTGTTACTAGATAAAGCGAGTGGGGGCAGTTCAAACCATGTGTTGCAGCAGGTCAAGCGTTTGTTTGATGCTAATAAGGCAGGCCATACTGGGAGCTTAGACCCTTTAGCAAGTGGCCTTCTTCCAATCTGTTTAGGTCAAGCTACAAAGGTGGCACAATTTCTTCTTGATGGCGATAAGCGTTATTTTGTCCGTGGAAAATTAGGTCAAGTAAGTAACACAGGTGACTCTGAAGGAGAGGTAGTAAGTTTCGGTTCAACTCAAGAGGTTGATTTCAACTCAATTGAAAATGTTTTATTGAAATTTATTGGAAATATTAATCAAACTCCACCAATGTATTCAGCTCTTAAGCGGAACGGAACTCCCCTTTATAAGCTCGCTCGAAAAGGGATTGAAGTTGAGCGAACTCAAAGACCAGTCTGTATTCATGAAATTGAATTTATAAGTTATGAGGAAGAGATTTTAAGTCTAGAGGTTTCATGCTCAAAGGGTACATATATTAGGACTTTGATTGAAGATATAGGAAAATCTCTAGGGTCTGGGGGATACGTCATTGAATTAAGAAGAATAGGCTTTTCTCATCTTGATATCACTCAAAGTAGAACTTATGAGCAGCTTTCAGAGCTTAAAAATATAGATCTTGAGTCTTTAGATACAGTTATTTTAGGTGCCGATGAAATGTTGCCTAATATCGAAGCTATTTATTTAGATACAGAACAATCAAGAGACATTAGGCAAGGAAAGAAAATTGAGTTTACAGGTTTCAGTTCGATTCAAAAGCTTAAGCTTTATGATGATAACAAGCAATTTATCGGTATTGGAGAGAGTAATTTATCATCTGAGGTCTTGCCAAAGAGACTATTTATCTAATCAGGATAGTTGTTTTATTGGTAGCGATATATCGTTACATTATAATTTGTTCGAATATCCGCCTCAAATTATTCGGGTAGAAATAATACAAAGGAATTTTTATGAAAGTTTTAGTAGTTGGCTCGGGTGGGCGTGAACACGCTATTGCCTGGCAATGTGCAAAGTTTAGTGAGGTTCATCATGTCTTTGTGGCCCCAGGAAATGCAGGCTGTGCATTAGAAAATAAAGTATCAAATGTTGAGATAGATTCAGAGGACATTCCTGCACTTATAGAATTTGCAAAGGAGAAGTCTATTGATATTACCATTGTAGGCCCTGAAGCGCCCTTAGTGATGGGAATTGTGGATGACTTTCGAGATCAAGGATTGGCTATTTTTGGGCCCACTAAATTGGCTGCTCAATTAGAAGGCTCGAAAGCTTTTTGTAAAGATTTTTTATATAGAAATAATATACCTACTGCCTTTTATAAGACTTTTACAGAAGCTGGAGAAGCAAAACTTTATGTTAAAGAGAAAGGTACCCCTATAGTTATTAAGGCTGACGGTTTGGCGGCTGGAAAGGGTGTTATTATTGCTAATACTACGCAAGAGGCAGTAAATACAATTGACGATATGTTGGAAGGAAATCGCTTTGGTGAGGCTGGTTCACGTGTCGTGATTGAGGAGTTTCTGGTTGGTGAAGAGGCAAGTTTTATAGTGATGGTTGATGGTTGCAATATCCTCCCTATGGCAACATCACAAGACCACAAAGCTCGAGACAATGGTGACAAGGGACCTAATACTGGAGGTATGGGGGCATACTCACCTGCACCCATTGTAAGTCCTGTTATTTTTGATGAAGTTATGGATACGGTTATAAAGGCTACTGTAGATGCAATGCAATCTGAGGGGATGCCTTATACTGGTTTTTTATATGCAGGATTAATGATCGACGATAAAGGTAAAGTAAAAGTTCTAGAATACAATTGCAGATTTGGTGATCCTGAAACACAGCCTATAATGATGCGATTGAATTCAAATCTAGCTAGGCTATGTATTTCTGCGACTCAAGGGGCATTGGATTCAGCTAAAGCTGAGTGGGATGAAAGGACTTGTTTAGGTGTTGTAATGGCAGCTAATGGCTATCCGAAAAGCTACATTAAAGGGGAGAAGATTACAATTCCAGATGAATCATTAGATTCCAAAATTTTTCATGCAGGTACGAGCCATGATAAAGGTAATATTTATAGCAATGGTGGACGTGTTCTTTGCGCGACTGCCTTGGGATCTGATATTAAGGATGCGCAAACAAAGGCATATGAACTTATCGAAAAGGTTAAATGGGAAGGCGCCTATTATCGAACTGATATCGGATTTAAAGCTCTATAGAGTGGTTTTATTTTGACTATCATTGGTGTTGATGAAGCAGGTAGAGGGCCATTAGTTGGAAGTGTAGTTGCCGCTGCAGTAGTTCTTCCTGCTAACTTTTATTTAGAAGACCTAACAGACTCAAAAAAATTAACGGAAAAAAAGCGTGAATACTTATACGCTCAAATTACAGAACAATGCTACTGGTCTGTAGCCGAGGCCAGTAGCATTGAGATAGATGAAATTAATATTCTAAAAGCCACTCTGCTGGCAATGAAAAGGTCAATAAATAAATTACAAAATGAATTTTACAGCGCTCGTCACGAAAATATTTTCAGAGTTTTAGTGGACGGTAATCAATGTCCAGATGTACCTAACTGCATTGCAATTGTAAAAGGAGACTTGATTGAGCCAGTGATTTCAGCTGCCTCAATTATCGCAAAGGTAACACGAGATAGACAAATGAAGGAGTTGGATTTAAAGTATCCTGATTACGGATTTTCTCGACACAAAGGCTACGGCACTAAAGAGCACTTAATTGCATTATCAAAATACGGCCCAATCAAAGGCATACATCGATATACCTTTGCACCAATCAAAAATTTTAGTTAGAGTTAATCTCGTCAATCTGACTTTGCAGTTCTGATTGTGCTGCCTCAAGTTCTGCCTTTTTAGCTTCAAGGGCAGCCCTTTTTTCTGCCTCTATCTTGTTCTTATTGTCTCTTTCAATTTCTTCGGCGGGCCTAACTAAAAGGTAGTTAAATAGTTTGACAACTTTTTTAACATTCTTCGCTTTACTAGCAACATTGGTTGCATGTTCGGCTTCTCGTTTAGTTACCGCGCCCATCAAATAAACTGTACCTCTTTCGGTATGGATACGAATATGAGTTGGATGAAAAACCTCTTGATTAAGAAATAATGTCTCTATCTGAACAGTAATAACTCCATCTTTGGCGCGCGATAAATAGCTACTATTCTTCATCACTGTAACCTCATTAACGAGTTGCTTCATTTTTTTGGCCTTTGTTTTAATTGTGTTTTCGAGATGGTTCTTTAAATCGGCACTTGGAGTCTCTCCAGTCATTAGTACAGAGTCATCGTATACATTAAAGCTAATATGTGAATCTTCAAGCATTGGGTCTTTTTTGACAATATTAACTAAATTTGTATATAGGTTTTTATCATCAATAATTTCACCCATGCTTCGACGATCGTTAGACATTGTTGCCACTGTAGTAACCGCTGCGGCGCCTTGAACTATTGGCGAGCAAGAGCTTAATATAGTTGAAGAAATCAACAAAGCACATAAAAGGATTACTTTTTTCATTATCACTCCTTGTATCAAGTTGGACGAAATTTAAAAAAAAAGATAGGTTTATATTTTAAATCAGATTTAGTTTTTTTTGCACTAAAGCGAAATATAAATTTCGTTAATTGATGATGATATAAAGCATAATGTCTCATATCTTTAACTAACATTGACTTATTGGGTATAAGAGAAGTATATGACTGGTAAACTTTTTATTGTTGCAACTCCAATTGGTAACTTGAATGACATTACCTTTAGGGCTGTCGATGTTCTAAAAAATGTTGACATAGTTTTAGCTGAGGACACTAGGCACAGCAAAAAACTTTTTACGCATTTTGAAATTTCAACACCAATAAGGGCGTTTCATGAACACAATGAGAGAGAGAAAACTAAAGCTATTATTGACGAAATATATTCTGGAAAATCAATCGCTCTTATAAGTGATGCAGGTACTCCTCTTATAAGTGATCCGGGATATTATTTAGTAGCATATGCAACAAAAGAAGGGATTGATGTCACTCCTATTCCCGGCCCTAGTGCTTTAATTACAGCTTTGTCTGCTTCAGGGTTGGCAAGCGACAGTTTTACTTTTTTTGGCTTTTTACCTAGCAAGCAAACAGCAAGAGTGAAATTCCTTCAAAAGCTAATTAGTAGCAGTGAAACAATTATTTTCTACGAGTCTCCAAAGCGTATATTGGCAACACTAACTGATATGCTTAGCATTTTTGGAGGTGAACGTGAGGTTTGTCTTGCCAAAGAATTGACTAAATCCTTTGAGACAATTCATACTGATAAAATACCGAGTCTAATCGAATATCTCACTAGTGATCCAGCCCATCAAAAAGGTGAATTTGTGATATTGATTTCATCGAATGATAAAATAGATTTGCTGGATGCTGAAAATAAATTGGATAAACTATTGCCCATTCTTTGTGCTGAAATGGGAGCATCAAAAGCGGCAAAATTGGCAGCTAAAATTACTGGTATTGATAAGAAGCATTGCTATAAAAAGGCTATTGAACTATGACTAACTTTTATAAGCACCATATTTTTTTCTGTAACAATATTCGCACAAATGGCAAACAATGTTGTTCACAAAATGGTGCAAAAGAGCTTTATCGATACGCTAAAGACCGATGCCGTGCAGACTCATCCCTAGGTGAAGGGAAATTTGGAGTCAGTGAGTCTCGCTGTCTGGGTCGCTGTGAGCATGGTCCAGTTGCTGTTGTTTACCCTGATAATGTTTGGTATCAATATGTGGATGAAGAAGATATTGATGAGATCATTGAGTCGCACCTAGAGGGAGGTGGGGCAGTAGAGCGTCTAATAATTAAATAGTCTGTATCAAAGTTCAAACCAAGAATAACTCTAAAATTACTTATAGAAGAGATCGAAGTTTTTGATTTAGGTTGGCTACTTTTTCTTTCAAGTCGCTAATCTGTGAGTTGTTTTCGATAACATCAGTTGGAAGATAGTCATTAAGTTGTAGGCGCTGTTCTCGACTAGCTTGAGCCATAAGCATTACTTCTGCTTTGTCTTTATCAATATTCTCTCGAGATATTAGGCGAGATAATTGTGTTTCAATTTCACAGTCAACCACTATAGCTCTATCAAACGGCTCCCATAGATTTTTTTCCACTAGAAGCGGAATTACAATAACTATAATTTCTTCTTGGCATTCATCCATTGAGGTTTTCATTTTTTTTAATATCTTTGGATGCAATATTTGTTCAATTAGTGCTCTATTACGCCCTTTTTTATAGAGTTCATCTCGAAGGTGTTTTCGATTAAGAGTTCCATCAGTTAATAAAATGGATTTACCAAAAATTTCTATTAGTTCCTTGAGTCCCTCTGTCCCAGGAACTACTACTTCTCGCGCTATAACATCTAAGTCAATGATATGGCAACCATAAATTTCAAGTAAGTCACTTACCAGAGTTTTCCCTGATGCTATACCTCCTGTTAGTGCAACCTTAAGGGTTTTATTCGCCATTTAAATAAAAATAAGATAGTAGAATTAACTAAATTTTATATTGAAATTTACGCAACTAAGTATGAATGACGTTAATCTGTAGCTTATTTGCTTTATTAGCTTGACTTTTTACTGAAAAATTTCGATAATAGGCCCTCTTTTTGGTTATGTAGCTCAGCTGGTTAGAGCACAGCATTCATAATGCTGGGGTCGGTGGTTCAAGTCCACCCATAACCACCATATCCCATAAGG
>Ga0207990_1000889_pt1 | contig 16415 bp, 14 predicted proteins | sample ETNtaG_8_FD_185780 | JGI IMG/M metagenome (GOLD analysis project Ga0207990, IMG submission 185780) | Marine microbial and viral communities from oxygen minimum zone, Eastern Pacific Ocean - ETNP201406SV75 (SPAdes) (version 2) | ecosystem: Environmental > Aquatic > Marine > Oceanic ...
TGAAATTGTCACAGAAAGCACAAATATTATTAAAAGGATAAATTCTCTAAAAGGCCAAAAAGATATAAACCTTTGGCCCAAGGAAGTTGATCAGGAAAGTCTAGAGAAATGGGTTGAAGGAACTACTATGACTGAAGGTGTTTCTTTAGGCGAGAGTTTTGGCACTACTATACCGCCTTTTTCTCTTATCTTAATTAATCATATGATCAAAAAGTATCTTTCAGTAGGTCAAGCTTTAAAAGTTTTTTGGCGTCATCCTATGAGAGACAGAGGGACATTATTCTTGTTAATGAAATTTCTACCGATTCATAAAAGAGTTATTCCCTTGCATTATCAAAATTTTGTTGACGGATTAATAGCAATTGAAGCAGAGCTAGAAAAAAATCAGCCTTACTTTATTGGTCCGTTTTCTCATGTAGATGTTAATTTAATGGCTTGTTTTCATAGATTGACTGACATTAAATTAGAAGAAATTTTAGAAATGGATGAATTTCCAAAAGTGTCTCAATATTGGCGTTTGTTAAAATCTAGAGATTCATACAAAGAAGGCATATTAGATTTTTATGGGGAAAAGGAACACGGAGATATCAAAGATGTGTTTAAGAAGAAAAGATCTGAACATCTAGAACCCCTGAAAGAATTAATAAGAAATTCTAAACCCTAACCAAGTTTCCCTGATTCAATATCCCAATAGCTTATAAAAGAGCATTATGTCGCATCCAGTGGAAACAGAGCTTTGTTGCCTCTTCTAAATGACTCTTTTGCCCAAAGTAATAATGATTAGCACCTTTGACGATATGTAACTTTTTGTTTTCGTGAGAAATTGAATTAAAGAGTCTTTGGTTATGACTTGGAGGACAAGCATTATCAGCAGAATTACCTAAAACTAAAATGGGCTTGGTAATCTTTGCAGCACATTTCTCTCCATCGGCTTCACTCAACTCGTATGACCATTGTGAAAGCCAACTTCTAATGCTAGTAAATCTAGCAATACCAATAGGGCTGTCATTAACCACCTTAGGATCTCCTAAGTAACACCAACCAGGCTTTCTATCATTAGGTTCTATAGAGGGGTCCAGCCACCTTGGATCGGCCATAGTACCGTGTACGATGAAACCGAATTCCTTAGTTGGATCTCCTTGGAAACTTTGCAGCTTTTCTTTAACCCATGAGGTAATTCTGTTGTTTCGCTCTATTTGTTTTTGCCTAAAAAGATCTAAAAACTCTTTAGAGTATGGCGGTTGATTGGGATTATCAGGATCGTAAATATTCAAGTCTTTATCACGCTTCTGAGGATTGTTTTCGTCTGTAATGGAGGGATCCAGCCATTCAGTCAGTGTGGTGGCCCTGCTACAATGAGAAGCTAACAACATCACAGCATCACACGGCAGCAATCCAGCTGTGGTTAGATCTGGATGATCTCCGGCTGGGGTGTTTTTTAAACTTGGATTCTCTGCTTGGGATTGATAAAAGAGCGAAAGCGAACCCCCGCCACTCCATCCTCCTAAAACAACTTTTTTGTAGCCCAACTTTTCTTTGGCTTCTCTAACACAGGCACCAAGGTCCAATACAACCTTCTCCATGATTAAACCGCTGTCGACTCCCCTGTATCTGCTGTTGCAAAAAATAACCGGAACGCCACTTCGAGCTAAAGCAGTTGGCAAGGGTAAATAAGCTCCGCCTGCACCGGCTGGATGCATAAAAATAACTATAGAATCAGTTACAGGCTTAGAGGGTATTAAGTGATGAGCTTCCAAAAAGACCGTATCTTCCGCACCTGCATACGTGTCTTTGTAAGCCGATTTTTCTTCGTAAATGATTGCGATTGGCTTTCTTGTGTATTGGCCTATTTCGGTCATACTAAACCTGACGTCTTTAATCTCTTTATCAATTCCCTCTTCTCTAGCCCCCTTTCCTCAATCTTGACGGAGCCAACCTTTGACTCTTTTTTTTCTCTTGTCTTCTCGGTCCACAGTTTTAAATTGTTATGAGCTTTTTTCTGATCCTCTTTCATAATTTTCTCGTAATTCCTATCCCTGCAGGTTATTTCTAAAGCTAAACCATTAGGGTCATAAAAATAGATAGAGTGTACAAACCCGTGGTTAATGGGTTCTGAAGCCCATCCAACCTTATCATTCAAGTGATTCTTCCAACTTTCTAATTCTTCTAAACTATCAGCCTCAAATGCCATGTGTTGATCAAAGCCACTGGTATAACTAAATTTTTCTTCATCTACATCATCGGGTATATCAAAAAAAGCTAAGTGGTCTCCATTGCCCATCTCAAAGAATAAGTGCATATATTCCAGAGGCTCACCAGAACCTGGTGAAGATTCAAAATCCAATGCAGCAACGAGCTTAAACCCCATGATGTCTTCGTAAAACCATCGGGTTTGTTCAGCATCTCGGCATAAAAATGCCTGATGATGAATATTGTTTGGTCTTTGTAATTTTTCCATGCTATTTACTCCAATCTTTTAAAAATAAATCACTTGCATCCGTAAATTTATACAAAGTATCTGCTGCTAGCAACACTGCAGCTGCAGTCCAAGTCGGTTTCTCAATTGGCCAAAAGGCTTTATCGGGGTAAACATACCCAGTCCAATAAAGATTATCCTCAGGATCTTTCCATTGATGCAACCAAGAAAATATCTCTTTTGCCCTATCTAATTGTCCTGAAGCGGCTAAAGCCATAACTAATTCTGAACTTTCAGCTACAGTTACCCAAGGCTCTTCGACCACGCATTTACACCCCATGCCTTCAACAATAAATTCTTGTTCTCTGTTTCTGAACCTTTCTTTTGCTCCGTCACCAGAAATTACACCTGTAAGAATCGGATAATACCAATCCATGCTGAATCTATCTTTGCTTTTCCAGCCTCTATCGAATCTTTCAGGTTTCTCAATAATTGCTTTTTTTAAGGACCTCATCTGGTCTTTTAAGTTACCCAAATCCTTATCTAGCAGTCTCTTAACCGCATAAAAGCATTCAAGACTTTTATAAACTGAACTAGATCCTGTTACTAAAGAATCATCTAATGTTGATCCTTTTTCATTCAAAGCCCAAAGAATATCTCCGTGTTCGGTTTGCATTGAAATCACAAATTGCATAGCTCGGTCCAAAACCGGGAAATATTCTTCTAAGAAATCTTTATCTTTAGTGATTAAATAAAAATGCCAAATTCCAACGCAAATGTAGGCAGCAAAATTGGTCTCTATTCTTCTTTTGGAAGGCGCACCAGATTTGTATTCTGAAAACCACCCACCTACTTCTTCTTGGTTTGATTGCATCCATTCATATGCTTTTTTTGCCGCATCTATTTCCCCTGCAACTGAAAGAGCCATAGCCCCCTCAACGTGATCCCAGGGATCTAATTTTTTACCCTTCTCCCATGTTATAGAGCCATCACTGTCTTGGATGTCCAATATAAGTTTTATGGAATCTCGATAAAATTCTATGTTATCCATTTCTTTCATTTATCCTTAATAAAATACATCACTAAGCTTTTTCCAATAAACGGTTTTAATGCCATCTCAAGAAATCTGGTAATTAGAGGGCTCTTCATTAAATCCCAAACCAAAAATTCATGATATTTTCTAACTATCCATGGTTCTTCTTCTCTTTGCCAAAACATACATTTCAACCACCAGTAAGGAGAGTGGAGTGCATGGGCCCAATGAAAAGATTGATAACAAACTGATTCTTTTTGAATTAATTTCTTGAGCTCTTTCTGCTTAAAGATCCTTACGTGACCTCCGGGAGTCTTAGAGTATTCTGAACTTAATTTCCAGCATATAAGTTCAGGAAGGTACCTAGGCACACTAACTGCTAAAACCCCACCGGGCTTAAGAACCCTTACTATCTCAGACACAGCCGTATCCAGAGACTCCAAATGCTCCAAAACTTCAGAACAGATTACTGCATCGTATAAATTATCTGTAAAGGGAAGACACTGAATACTGCCAGCTCCAAAAACGCACGAAGAGTTATTAGTGTCGGCAATAGAAAAATCTTTAATCCTGCTTCTGGCTGTTTGAATATCTTCAAGGGACAGATCCATACCAACAGCGTTTATTTCCCGATTTACATAGAGGCCAATGCTATGCCTGCCCTCTCCACAGCCTATATCCAGAACTAGGTCGCCTGCATTTACATTTAAACTATCAAAGTTGACCGTTTGCATGAGATCTAATTATGAAACTCCTTTATAGTTTTGCTGTAAATTTTTTCGTAGGCTTCGGCAGCTTTCATCCAATTAAAATCATTTTCCATTCTCTTTCTGCCAGCTCTAGACAAGGCAAGTTGTTTTTCCTTGTTTGAGAAAAGATCCTTTACCTCTTTAACAATTGCCTTTGAAGATCCAGCTTCAATGATTACCGCGTCTTGACCAATTACTTCTTTTAAGCCGCCGGATTGAGTTGAAATCAGTGGCAGTCCACAAGCCATGGCCTCTCCAGCGCCAAACCCAAATCCTTCATATAGAGAGGGGATAACACAAATGTGTGACGATAAATAAAGAGAAACTACTTCAGATTGACTCAATCCTGAACGAAAGGAAATTTTTTCTTCTAAATTAAGTCTAGAAATTTGTTTGGCAATATCACCTTCTTTCTTAGCCGTACCCAAAACCATTAAATGAGCTTCAGGAATTTCTTCAATTATTTCAGTCATAGCTTCAATCAGAAATTTCAAACCCTTGAGGGGAACGTCAGCACTAGCAGTGGTGATTATTCTGTAAGGTTTTTTTTCCACCCTTTCTTCTCTATTGAAAGAATCCAGATCTATGCCGTTCAGAACAACATCTACATTCTCCTCATTTACTTTTAACTCTTCAATGACATCAGCTTTTGACTGATTAGAGGGGCAAACAATACGGTTTAGTTGTGGGGCAACTTTCTTTTGCATTCCTAAGAATGAATGCCATCTATTAATGGACAATCGTTCTTTCCAAGTTGCGGCAGCTTCCAAGGCAAGTCTGCGATCTCTGGTTATAGGATGATGGATAGTGGTGACTAGAGGAATTTCTTTTTGGATATCAATCAATTCATAACACAAAGATTGATTATCATGAATGAGGTCATAATCAGTTGAGGTTTTATCAAGAAAAATATTAACCCGTTTTCCAAATGCATAAGGTTCGGGGAAACTTCCTGAAAGAACACCAAGCCATTCACGAAAGTCAGCTAAATTAAAAAGAAAACTGGGCCTAAAAGATCTGAGTCTTAAATTGTCTTCCAATTCAAAAAGGTTAAGGCTGGGTATCTTAATAAGATTAATATCTTCATGCAGATCTGGGTAGGGAGGTCCTGAGATAACATCTACTTGATGCCCTAGCTTTGTCAGCGCTAGGCTTAAATGCTTTACATATATTCCTTGACCTCCAGAAAAAGGATTACTTCGGTAACTTAAAAGTCCTATTTTCATATCTACTAGAATAAAGTTAATAAAACCTTCTTGTTAAGGCATCTCTAGTTTTTTCATGCTCCCCAAGGCTGGTAAGGATTCTTTGTTGATCTTTAATAATTTTATTTTTCACTCGAGATTTAAAGAATCTTTTTCTAGCACTATCTAAATCAAAAACAAATAACTCTTTGTTGAATAAAAAGAAATTAGAGCTTTTTACATCTCCGTGATTGAAACCAATCCATTCTAGTCTCTTAAAAAATGATGACAGCCCATTTTCAATTAGATACTCCTTCTGTTTATTAAGATCAACCTCATCTAATCTTTCCCCAGGAAGATTCAAAGATATCAAATAAGACTCTTTGGTAGTTAGGAAGTCATATCTTTCAAGTACGGCAACAATATTGAAAGTTTTGATGCCTGCAGCATTAAACCAATGGCTTGCTTTCCAGGCAGTAAGGGCTCTCGTTTGGTTAAATAACTTTCTTAAATAATGCCAAGACCCCTTGATTTTATATTTTTTAATGACAAAGATTTCTTCGTTTAAAGTCAGCCTAATTATCTTATGCTTATCCTCGTCCTTGATTATTTCTCCTTTTTCCATGTAAGCATTTATCCCCAAAATTATCTCTTGTAGGCCTTTCGATAAATATTTCTTCTTGGCAATCCACCTTAACCTATTTTCGTTTCCTCTCAAGTACTCTGAAGTGTCTTTTTGTGTATCTTTGAAAGATATATCAATTTCTCTTAAGACTGGTTTCATAAACATTCTGAAAGCCCTGTCTCTTGAAGTTCTTATAAATTTTGAATGGGTCCCAAGAGCCTCTTTAAGAGAACACCGAAAGTAAGTCTTTATAAATCTATAGAAATCCCTTTCAGTCAGCTTAAATCCCATGGCTGAATGAAATAATCCACCTATGTCTTTAGAAGCCCACCTTGTGGGAACAAAAGTTCTTAACTGAGCCCTATGTAAATCAATTAAATAAATCTCTTTCTCCGCATCTAAATTGCTATCCACATGGAAATGACAAAGATAATAATCCCGGTGATTGATTCCATTGTTGTGTAGGTTCCTGGAAATCAATGCTACTTTTTCAATGAATCTTTTTTTTGTAGGGAAATCTAGTTCTTGAAACTTTCCCTTGTTAAGAGCTTCTTCTATAGAAATTGTGTTTATTAAAGACTTAGTAACTAAAAATGACCTTATATTTGAAGGGTTAATGCCTTTGCTGTAAAAACCAACTACTTCAGGGCAATCTATTCCTAACGATTTTAATTTCTTTAGAGCCTTCCATTCAGGAAAAGCTCCTAGAGTTGGAACTCTCAGCTTTATGAGGTTCTTGAATATCTCTTTCCAGCCAACTCCGTAATGAAGTTTTATAAAGTATTTATTTCCTTCAAAGGAAAATTCTTTGGTTATCCTATTGGCAGTCTGTCTAAAGACTTCTCCCTGTATATCTTCTGCAACAAGAAAAGGATCTCCGGACAAGAATAAACTCTCCAGCTCTTTATTTAAAAAAATAGTCTCTTTCAAGCAATTGCCCTTTTTAATTATTATTTTATCCTGTATTAGAGATATTCATCTGTTTTAAAGGTTAAGCTAATATGGTTGTCTAATGTCAATATTTACCAAAAGTAAACAAAGATTTCGTCGTCACAAGTTGAAACAACTGGGAATTGAACCTGTAAGCTGCAAAACCTCAGCACTTTATGGTGGCGATCATGGTTGGGTGGTAGATGAGTCCTTACTTAACAGTGATAGTGTAATTTACTCTGTAGGAGTTGGCGCTAATATAGATTTTGACCTTGAGTTAATCGATTCTCTTGGGGTAACAGTCCATGCATTTGATCCAACACCACGAAGCGTAGAATGGGTAAAAGGACAGGAGCTGCCCAAGAAGTTTATCTTTCATCCACTTGGCTTATCAGCGGAGAACGGTTTTATGAGTTTCTACCCTCCAGCTAAACCTACCTCAACTCATTTTTCGCCAGTTGATAGATATGGGAATACAAAAAATGAAATAAAAGCTCAAGTTAAAAACATAGATACCATTGCATCTGAGCTCAATCACAGAAAAATAGATTTGTTAAAAATGGACATTGAAGGCGCTGAGTATGAAGTGATAGAAGCCCTACCGGATAGTGAGATTAAAATTAATCAGATTTTGATCGAATTCCATCACATGTATAAAGGCATCTCTATTTCTCAAACGGTTGAGGCCATTAACACATTAAAAAAACTAGGGTTTGAGCTTTTTAATATAAGTCAAAGGACTTACGAATTCTCCTTTAAAAAAAGAGAGCTTAAGAATTAAGACTCAAATTCTAATAGGGCAGCTAAGACTTCTTTAGGCTTAATATCTTTTAAGCTTTGATGAAAACCGCCCTCTAAGTCGCCACTTCTCAATTTTGTAAATCCTTTATTCTTTTTAATTACTTTAACTTTATTGCTCAAAGGGGGAGTGAATTCAGGTGAAGTGGGTCCATAAAGCGCAACTAGAGGAACATCTACTGAAGCTGCAATGTGCATTAATCCAGAATCATTAGTTAATACTAGGTTTGAGCTGGAAAGAATATCAATCGTATCCACTAACTTGGTTTTGCCTATTAAGTTTAGAAAACCGGACTCTTTGTTAATATTCTTTTTTATTTCTTCGCCCACAGGGATATCATTTGGTGATCCTAAAAGGATAACCTGCCAATTTTTCTTTAAATAATCATTAGCTACTTCGGAATAATAATTTGTCGGCCATCTTTTGGCTGGTCCGAATTCCGCTCCAGGACAAAGACAAATTAAGGGTGAAATTGAATCAATTCCGAAATTAACTCTTAATAAATCCAGATTTTCTTCTTCAACTTTAAGACTTGGATAAGGAATAGAAGATGGGAGATTTTCATTCTTCTTAAATGCTAAAGCTACAAACCTATCAATCATTCGGGGGAAAATATTTTTATCTAAAATTCTCATATCATTGATTAGAAAATACCTCATTTCTCCTCTCCATCCTGTTCTTATAGGTATTTCACCAAAATAAGGAACCAAACAAGATTTAAATGAGTTTGGTAAAACTATAGCTTGATCGTAATTCTTTTCTTTAAGCGTCTTTCCCAAATCCACCCTTTCTTTAATCTTCATTTCTCCGTGTGAAAAAGGGAGAGTTATAGTTTCAGAGACTTCATCCATCCTTTTAAAAATGTTTCTTGTCCACTCAGGAGACAGGACATCAATTTTGGCTTCTTTTGACTTTGAGAGAATTACTTTAATAAGACTTTGAGATATAACAGAATCTCCAACCCAAGAAGGTCCTACAATCAGTATCTTCATGTTCGGGGATTCTTAACTGTCAATAGGAGATTGCCAGTCTTCATTTCCTGATCCCTTGCCTCTCACCTGATCAAGATAAGCCTTTTGAAGTTTTTCCGTGATAGGTCCTCTTAAACCATCAGCAATGCTTTTCTTATCAATGGCATTTATGGGCATGACTTCTACAGCAGTTCCAGTAAAGAAAGCTTCATCACTTTCAAGCGCTTCTTCCAATTGAATCTTTCTTTCTTCAAAATCCACTTCTAGTTCTTTTGCCAAACTAATAATAGTTCTACGAGTTATACCATCTAAACAGGCATCCAGATCTGGGGTAATGAGTTTATTGTCTTTAACCATAAAGAAGTTTTCTCCGCTCCCTTCTGCTACAAAGCCTTCAGAATCAAGTAACAGGGTTTCTTCAAATCCTTGTTCTATGGCTTCATTTAGGGCAACAGTTGATTGAACATAATTCCCATTTATCTTTGCATTAGCCACTTCATTTCTCACCTGTCTTTTGAAAGAAGAAACCTTGACACTAATCCCTTTTTCTTGAGCTTCAGGTTCCATGTAATGAGGCCACTCCCAAGCAGCTACAATGGTGTGAACGCTCAAATTATCAAATCTAATTCCCAAACCTTCAGATCCGTAAAAGCACATAGGTCTTATATAAGACTCCTTTAAATTATTAAGTGAAACAATTTTTCTTTGAGCATTTATAAGTTCTTCTGAAGAAAAAGGTATTTTCATACCAATAGTTTTTGCTGATTTAAACAGCCTTTCAGTATGATCATGAAGACGAAATACACATGTGCCTTTGGGAGTTAAATAGGCCCTTACTCCTTCAAAGACACCGAGACCATAGTGCAAAGTATAAGTTAGGACATGAGTTTGAGCTTCCTTCCAGTCGACTATCTTTCCGTCAAACCAGATATAACCATCTAAGTCAGATAAGTTCATTATTCTCTCTTTTTAAAATCTTAAAACTTTATTATCTCATGTTAAAAGCCAGCAAAATTATATAATAACTACTTCTCAAGGATTCTATTATTAAATGAACCTTAATAAAAATATATTCAGAGCCTATGACATTAGAGGAATAGCTTATGAAGAATTATCACAAGAAGCTGTAGTTCTGATCGGAAAAAGTTTAGGCACTAAGTCATTAGAATCAGGGAATGATTCCCTTGTAGTAGGTAGAGATGGTAGAAACTCAAGCCCTGATCTTTTTGAATGGATTGCTGCAGGTATCAAATCTACGGGTTGCAACGTTATCAATATAGGTATGGTATCCACTCCAATTCTTTACTTTGCTACCCACTCTCTCTCTTGTCCCAATGGGGTTATGATCACAGGAAGCCACAACCCTAGAGATTACAATGGCTTTAAAGTAGTTGAAGATAAAAAGACAATTTCAGGAAAGGCCATACAAGAAATCAGAGAAAACATTCTTAAGAATGAGTTTTTAAAAGGAGAGGGTTCAGAAAAAGCCTTGGATGTTAAAGACCAGTACCTAAACTTAATAGTAAACAATATTGAACTGAAAAGACCGCTTAAAATAGCCATAGATTGCGGCAATGGAGCTGCAAGCATCATTGCCAAACAGGTATATGAAGGTCTGGGCTGTGAAGTTCATAGTCTGTTTGCAGAAGTTGATGGAGACTTTCCCAATCATCATCCGGATCCCTCTAAGCCCGAAAACCTTGAAGACTTAAAAAAACTGGTTGAAGAACAGAGATTAGAGATAGGCTTAGCTTTCGATGGAGATGCTGACAGGTTGGGGGTCGTTTCCAAGGAGGGAAAAATTATATTTCCTGATATGCAGATGATTTTATTCTCCAATTCAATACTTCAACAACACAAAAAAGGCAAGATAGTCTTTGATGTTAAATGTTCAAAGCTTCTATCAGATGCCATCTTGAATGAAGGCGGTACTCCTATAATGGCAAAAACTGGTCATTCTTATATCAAAAAATGCATTCAAGAAGAGAATGCCCTGCTTGGAGGAGAAATGAGTGGTCATATTTTCTTTAATGATAGATGGCCTGGTTTTGATGATGGTATTTATGCCGGAGCGAGGATGTTAGAGATTATTTCAAACTTGAGTAAGAACGAAGATGTATTTAAAGATCTGCCTAAACTAGCCTCAACCCCTGAAATAAACATAGAATCTACTGATGATGAAAAATTTAAGATAGTTGAAGATTTTATTTCTAAAGCTAACTATAAAGACTCCAAATCCGTCCTTATAGATGGAGTTAGGATAGAGTTTGACTTTGGTTGGGGGCTATTAAGAGCATCAAATACAAGTCCTATTTTAGTTCTAAGATTTGAAGCTGATACCCAAGAAAATTTAGAATCAATTAAAAATACTTTCAGAAGAACCCTGAATGATATCAATCCTAACTTGGGGAGTTTTTAACCTTGTCTATATACCTCAGGCGTAAGGTTTTATTACATTTTCGATAGAAGACTACCACTTGTTGTATTATTAGAAGTGTTAACTGATTGGGGATCGGAACTACGATCACTTCTGATTAATAGCTATGGATAAATTAAAACCTAGGCAATTAGACATAATGCAAAATCTGGCAAAGATGTTGCAAGCTAAAGGTCCAGTTAAAGTAACCACTGCTTCTTTAGCCAGAGAGTGTGGAATAACTGAAGCTGCTATTTATAGACATTTTCCTAGTAAAAGGAAGATTTACGAAGGTTTAGTAGATTTTTGTGAACAAAGTCTTTTTGATTTAATTGGAGATATAAACTCTTCCAAAGAAGATTATCTAAAAAAAACTTCTAATATTATGATTCTGCTAGTCTCGTTCAGTGAAAAAAATCCTGGCTTAGCAAGGCTGTTAACTAGAGAAGCCTTTTCCGTTGAAGAAGCATCTCTCGACGAAAGGATTAAACAGATGTTTTCTAAAATTGAGCTACTAATAAAACAAAACCTTCAAAAATACGAACAAGAAACAAAAAAGAAATTAGCCTTGCCCTCTGCTTCAAGCGCCAACCTGTTATTAGCTTTTGTTGAAGGAGTAATCCAACAATTCGTACGTTCTGGTTTTACTGACAAGCCCTCTCAAAGAATTTCAAACCAAGCCACTTTTTTAATTGAATCTCTTTTGAAATAGTTATTCTGGTAAGTATTCTTCCAAATAGTATTCAAAAATTGAATTTCCGGAATCACTTTCTAACTTCAATCCGGATTTTTTATCTACCTTAATACTTACAATGCCATTTGGAGGTAAGTTCTTATTTCTAGGTAAAAAATCTATATTTGGACGCATGAAATTTAGCCAAATTGGTAAGGCCGTAGAGCTGCCAAATTCTCTATTACCCAGGCTCTGGGGTTGATCGAAACCAACCCAAACCGTCGTAACTAAGAATTCATTAAAACCTGTAAACCAAGTGCTTTCTGCCTCATTGGTTGTTCCAGTTTTCCCAGCTAGATCGCCTCTTCCAAGTTCTGATACTTTCTTGGCCGTTCCCCTCTTAGCAGCCTCCTGAAGGATATCCTGAATAATAAAAGCTATTCTTGCATCTATAACTTGTTTAGTTTCTGGTTCTTCTTTTTGAAAAATTACTTCTCCAGTTCTATCTACTATCTTATTTATGAAGTAGGGTTCTACAGCTTTTCCTCCATTGGCAAAAACACTATAAGCGGAAGCATTTTTAATAGGACTTAAAGAAGCTGTTCCTAAAGCAAGAGAAAGATCTGAATTAAGCTCCTCTAATTTAAAACCAAAATTCTCTGAGTATTTACGCACTCTTTCAATTCCTACTTCTCTCAACAATCTAATTGAAACTAGATTAATGCTCTGTAGTAAAGCTTCTCTCAATCTTGTAGGGCCATAAAACCTACCACTTGCATTTCGAGGACGCCATTTATCCTCCAGAGCTTTATCTTCAAACACTATAGGAGCATCATTTATTAAAGTTGAAGCAGTAAGTCCTGCATCTAAAGCAGAAGCATAAAGAAAAGGTTTGTAATTTGAACCTAATAAAGGGGATGACTGAGTAGCCCTATTATATTTACTGAGAAAAAAATCATACCCTCCTACTAAAGCTTTAACTCCACCACTTTTAGGATCCATCGCGACAATGGAACCTTGCACTTTGGGTATTTGGGTTAAAGAAATATTTGATTTTATTTTATCTTTTTCTAACCAAACTAAATCTCCTTCTTTCAACAATTCAGAATAAGACTTTGGTTTAGGACCCCTCTGATCTTCATTAATATAAGGTCTTGCCCAACTTAATTCTGATGACCAGGCTATTTTATAAACTTTCCTGTCTCCCGATAAGGCCACAAAATCATTCTGAACGGACAGTACTAAGGCCGGAAACTTATTATCGGTAGTGGTTATATTCAATAATAAACTGTAAATATTTTCTAAGGGTTCCTCTTCAGGAACTTCCGATATACCTAGGGGCAGGGAATTACTTTCAGCTATTAGATTCAAACGATATTCAAGATCCTCAACAAAGAAGTTTTCTGGGAATACTTTCGTGTAGTTTTCTGGCAACCTAAAGCCATGTCTTTTGTCATATGTTTCCAAACCTTTTTTTAGTGCAGCAACTGCTTGATTCTGAAGTTCAGAATCTATGGTGGTATATACCTCTAAACCTTCTTTATATGCATCTAAACCGTATTCACTAATCATAAATCTTCTAATGGTTTCAGCAAGGTAAGGTGCATTTGCTTCAGAAACAAGGCCGTGATAAGTCGCTGAAATTGGTGCCTTTATGGCTAGATCAAACTGCTCTTGATGTATAGAGCCTAAATCAAGCATCCTTGTTAAAATCCAATTCCTTCTAATCAAAGCCCTCCTTGGATTGACTAATGGGTTCATGGAGGAAGGAGCCTTAGGGAGGCCAGCAATCATTGCCCATTGGGCTAAATTCAAATCTTTTATTGATAAGCCATAATACACTTCACTGGCTGACGCTATACCATACGCTCTGTTACCTAAAAATATTCTATTTACATAAAACTCAAATATTTCTTCCTTGCTATAAATTCTTTCTAACCTATAAGCTAGAAAAATATCTTTTATCTTTCTAAATAAATTGATATCTCTGCCGGTGAGGTAGTTTCCAGCTACCTGCATTGTGATGGTGCTGCCCCCACCCTGCACTTCACCAGAAATTAATAACCTTAAGACTGATCTTATTAAGCCCGAATAGCTAACTCCTGAGTGATTAAAAAAATCATCGTCTTCAGCAGCAAGAACAGCCTTTACGAAATAAGGAGGAATATCATCAAACTTTAAAGCAGATCTTCGTTTCTCACCAAACTCACCTATCAATTTAGTATCGGCTGTAAATATTTTTAGTGGGACTTGTAATTCTATTTCTCTTATTTCTTGAGCTTCAGGAAGCTTCTCCGAAATATAAATGTTAAGACTACTTATTCCCGCTAATAAGCAGGCAAGCAGAAATAAAAAAGCCCTAAAGTAAAAATTATTTATAAATGTGATCATCAGGCATCATCAATTGTATTCGACAATCTCTTGGTAAAGATATAATAAGATCATGCGTATATTTATAGTAGGTCCTATGGCCTCAGGCAAGTCCACTTTAGGAAAAAAGCTTGCTCAAGCTCTGGAGATAGACTTTCTTGATACAGATGATGAAATAGAAAGGAAAGCCGGAGCAGAAATCTCCTGGATATTTGAAGTTGAAGGCGAAGAAGGTTTCAGGGAAAGAGAGAGCAAAGCTCTCCAAAAATCTGTAGAAAAAGACAATGTTGTTATCTCAACTGGCGGGGGAATAGTAACAATAGTAGAAAACCGAGATCTGATGATTGCTAAAGGGAAGGTGGTGTACCTTAAGACACCTATAGAGATTCAACTAAAAAGGACTGAAAATGATAAAAAAAGGCCTTTACTTTCTGAGGGCAACAAGGAAAAGACTCTTAGAGTCTTGAAGGAAGAAAGAGACCCTCAATACGAAGAAATTGCGGACATAACAATTAATCATGATCAACAAAAGAACAGAAATGTAGTTATCGATGAAATAATAGATAAGTTGTCAAATTAATAAGATAAAAAATGGAAACTGTTGAAATAGAACTAAGTGAAAATTCTTATAAGATTGATATTGGGTATCAGTTTTTGTCTAAAGAAACATTTTCTGGTCTTTTAGAAAATAAAGAAGTTCTTCTTGTCTATGATAAAAAAATTAGCGGGCCTGCCCTTAGTCACACAGAATCTATCTTGAAGCCTTTATCAAATGAGTTTCTAACAATTGGATTAGAAGCCTCTGAAGAAAATAAATCCCAAGAATCCATAGATATAATCCACAACCTTCTATTAGAGAAAGGCTTTAGTAGACAATGCATTCTGGTTGGACTAGGGGGAGGAATAATATGTGATCTTTGTGGATTTGCTGCTGCCACCTACCAAAGAGGGGTCAATTTTGTGCTTATACCCACTACCTTGTTAGCACAAGTCGATGCCTCTGTCGGAGGTAAAACAGCCGTAAATCACCCCAAAGGGAAAAATATGATTGGAGCTTTTCATCAACCAATCAGGGTCCTTATTGATACAAGCTTTCTCTTAACACTCCCAGAAAGAGAAATAAAATCTGGGATGGTAGAAATGATTAAACACGGAATCATTGAAGATGAAGATTATTTTAGTTGGCTAGAATCAAATATTGATGAAATTAGTGCTCTTAAAGAGCCACTTATGAGTGAGGCAATAAGAAAGTCAGTCAAAATTAAATCCAAAATCGTTTCTCAAGATGAAAGAGAGTCAGGTATCAGAGCAGTTTTAAATTTTGGTCATACTTTTGGACACGCCATTGAACTGGTTGGTAAATATAAGGAATACAACCATGGTGAAGCTGTGGCTTTGGGTATACTTTCTGCTTCAAAACTTTCACAAATGACAGAAAATCTATCTGCAGAGAATGTTGAAAGAATTCAGTCTATTTTTCTAAAAGCTGGAATAAGGACGACCACATTAACGGAAATAGATGCCGAAAACCTCTATTCAGCTATGCAATCTGACAAGAAAAAAGAAGGGAAAGAACTTAATTTCATTGTCTTGGAAAAAATAGGAAAAGCTAAAAAGATCAATGGTTTAAATAAAGAAACAGTCTTAAAAGCGATTAAAACCAGCCTTTTACCGAGCTAATTTCCTTAAACCCCCTTTAGAGGGTAGAATTACCTTTCTGCCTCGCCTTTTAACCTGAATTTATGATTTTCAAGCATTTGTTTGCTGTAAAATCTATCGGCCCTTAAAAAGTTTGTATTCAAGATGAAACGCAAGAAATTACTAAGAATTCCTCTAAAAACTGGGCTTTATGACCCAGCCTACGAGAAAGACTCATGTGGTGTGGGAATGGTTGCTAATATTAAAGGCATTCCTTCAAGACAAATTATGGAGGATGCCTATCTAGTAAATTCTAGAATGGATCATAGAGGTGGTTGTGGATTCGAAGAAAATACAGGTGATGGCGCTGGTATTCTGGTAGCCCTTCCACATAATTTCTGGAAAAAAATTGCTAAAGAAATTGGAATCAACTTGCCTGACAAAGGATCTTATGCGGTTGGAAACATCTTTTTGCCTCAAGATGAAAAAGAAAGAGAGCTCTGTAAAAAAGAAATTCAAAATATTATTACTTTAGAAGGACAAATATTCTTGGGATGGAGACCAGTACCTGTTGACCCCAAAAAAGCAGATGTTGGCCCCGCTGCAAAACT
>Ga0207990_1000891_pt1 | contig 16370 bp, 12 predicted proteins | sample ETNtaG_8_FD_185780 | JGI IMG/M metagenome (GOLD analysis project Ga0207990, IMG submission 185780) | Marine microbial and viral communities from oxygen minimum zone, Eastern Pacific Ocean - ETNP201406SV75 (SPAdes) (version 2) | ecosystem: Environmental > Aquatic > Marine > Oceanic ...
GTATTTTTTTATCTATATCATTGACATCTAGCGCCAAAGGATTTGATGCCGCTATATGCATTGATAACTGCTTACCAAAATTCTTCAAATTATCTGAACTATTGCTTGTTTCTAAAGAGACTACAACAGCAAGTTTTGATAAATTATCTTTTACTACAGTATGTAAATAATTAAAGTTTTTTGAACCATCATAATTAAAAGTCTTTGCTCTTCCTATAGTTATTTTTTCACCTATTTTTGAAATCATTGATACTAAATTATTTTCAACAGTTTTAGCATTTTTCATATTAAACTTTTTCAATTTTTCTAAATCAGAATTAAGTGAGTTGTTAATATCACTGATTTCTTTGACAAAATTAATAAAATTTTCATTTTTTGCAACAAAATCAGTTTCACAATTAACTTCAATTAATGATATTTTTTTTTCATCACCGCTTACAGCAACAACACCTTCATTTGCTACACGAGACATTTTTTTAGAAGCTTTAGAGATACCTTTTACTCTTAATATCTCTGCAGCTTTGTTTAAATCTCCTTTGGCTTCATCTATAGCAGCGCTGCAATCCTTAAAACCTGCTCCTGTTGATTGTCTCAACTGTTTAATTTTTTCAATATTAGCCATATTAATTTAATGTAGGTTTTTCTTTTTTGGCAAATTTTGCGTCTAATTTTTCTCTATCGATTTCTTTAATAGTTTTATCAACATCTTTTTTAACATTTACTTCTGGTTTTTCTTCAATGTTGGTTGGTGCTTCGTTTTTAGCATTTAAAATAGTTTCTTTTAATAAATTGCAATACAAATCTATAGATCTTCTTGCATCATCATTGCCTGGGATAGGATAATTAATGCCTTCTGGATTAGAATTTGTATCTAATATAGCAACTATAGGAATGCCAAGTTTTAAAGATTCTTTAATTGCTAATGACTCATAATTTGTATCAATAATAAAAACTAAATCTGGAATTTTTTTCATTTCTGCTATTCCACCTAATGACCTTTGTAACTTATCTCTTTGAATGCTCATCTTAAGTAATTCTTTTTTTGTGAAACCTCTATTTTCAGAAACTAGATCTATTTCAATTTTTTTTAACTTTTTAATAGATCCAGAGATAGTTCCCCAATTAGTAAGCATTCCGCCCAGCCATCTATAGTTTACAAAATACTGATCTGTTTCTTTAGCAACTTCAGCTATTGCTTCGGATGCTTGCTTTTTTGTCGAAACAAACAAAATTTTACCACCATCAACAATTGTATTATAAACTTTTTCAAGAGCAACATGTGTTAATTCAAGTGTTTGAGTGAGATCTATAATATGTATTGCGTCTCTTTTTCCAAAAATATATTTCTTCATTTTTGGATTCCATCTTAATGTTTTATGGCCCAGATGAACGCCAGCTTCTAGTAATTGTTGAATAGTTATAGTAGGTATTTTCATATTTTTTCCCGGTTAAGCCACCACAGTCATTTCCATTTAAGGACCGGAGGTATAAAACCACAAACTGTGTGAGTATTAATTTAATTTAAAGGGTTATTTACAAATTATTTATGCAATAAACAAGTATTTTTTAATGAATATTGTAAGAAATATCGTGATTTTTAAGCTTATTGATTGATTTCCTATCTACAAGTCTTTTATTTTTTAGTTTAAAGACAAGATCTTTGTTTTGGTCTTTAATTATAATTTTAACCTCAGTTTTACCTTCTTTTTTGACTAAATTTAAAATTTCATTGATTTTTTTAGTATCATTTACACAAAATTCTACCTTTAAAATTTCTTTATTAAATAGGTGTTTTAAGGAAGCGATTTTTTTTACATTTATTCTTTTGAACCGATTTTCATTATCAGACACATTTTTGCTTAGAGTTAATATTAATGAGTTGCCTACAATTAATGAATCCCTATGTAACTCCAACATGTCCGAAAAAATAAATAATTCAAATACACTCGATAAATCAGTAAATTTTATAATTGCATAAGAATTTCCTTTTTGTGTTTTTCTTTCTTGTATTTTTAGCAAGGTAGCCGCAATATTTTTTTCTTTTGAGTTGTTCCCACTTTTAAACATATTAAAATCAATAATTTTATAATCTTCAAATATTTCTTTAAACTGATTTAAAGGGTGATCTGAGATAAAAAAACCAACTGCTTCAAATTCTTTAGATAGTCTCTCTTCAAAATTCCAATCATTTGTTCGTAAAACAATATCTTCGTCTTTAACTTCTTCTGTTGAAAATAAATCAATTTGATTGGCAATTTTATTTTCAAAGTTATTTTTAGATTTTAAAATTAGATTTGGAATTGACTTAAACAAAGATTGTCTATTTGTATTTAAGTTATCGAAAGCTCCAGCTTTAACTAATCCTTCTAACTGAAGTTTATTTATATCTTTTGGATTTAACCTGTTTATAAAATTATGAATAGATTTAAATTGACCATTTTTAATTCTTTCTTTAACAATGTTAGACACCGCCTCATATCCAACTGATTTAATTCCTCCTAAAGCATAATAAAAGTTTGTATCATCTGCTCTAAAATCTGCATAACATTTATTAATATTTGGTTTTACTATATTAATATTTAATCTTTTAAGCTCTTCATAAAATTCACTAAGTTTATTTTGATTTGATATATCCATAGTCATAGATGCTGAAAAAAATTCATTTGGATGGTAAGTTTTCAAATAAGCAGTTTGATAAGCAATAATAGCATATGCCGCAGCATGGCTTTTATTAAAACCATATTCAGCAAAAGGCTCTATTTTTAAGAAAATACCTGCTGCAATATCTTTTGCAATTCCATTTTTAACAGCACCATCAATAAACCTTTGCTTTTGTTTTTCTAATTCTGTTCTTTTTTTTTTACCCATTGCTCTTCTTAAAATATCTGCCTCACCTGCTGTAAAACCTGAAAGTTTTTGTGCAATTTGCATAACTTGTTCCTGATAAATGATTACTCCATATGTAGGTTTAAGAATTTCTTCTAAGTAAGGATGTAAATAATCTGGACTTTGTTTGCCGTGTTTGCAATCATTATACGTTGGTATATTGCTCATTGGACCAGGGCGATAAAGAGCAACTAAAGCAATAATATCTTCTAAATGATTAGGTTTCATTTGCATTAGAGCTTCAGTCATTCCTGTGCTTTCAAGCTGAAATAAACCAACAGTATTACCGCTTGAGAGAAGGTCAAAAACTTTTTGATCCTCAAAGTTGATATTTTCTATTGTGAAATCTTTATTTTTTTTATTAATTAACTTTTGCGTTTTATTTATTACAGTTAATGTTTTTAAGCCTAAAAAATCAAATTTAATTAATCCAGCATTTTCTGCAGAATACATATCAAATTGTGTTGATGGTAATAACAAATCTGAAGATACATCTTTATATAAAGGAACAGATTCAGTTAATTTTTTATCAGCTATAACTACACCTGCAGCATGAGTTGCAATATTTCTATTTAAACCTTCCAATTTTAACGAAAGGTCAGTTAATTTTTTAACTCTACTGTCTTCTTTTATTAGTTTTTGTAACCTAGGTTCACTGTTAATACATTCTGTTAAACTTAAGGGTCTAGATGGGTCAAATGGTATCATTTTAGAAATACTGTCAACAAATCCGTATGGTAAACCAAGAACTCGACCAACATCTCTAATAACCATTCTTGCTTTCAATTTTCCAAAAGTAATTATATGAGCAACACTATCTTTATATTTTGTTGTTAAATATTTGAAAACTAAATCTCTTTTTTCTTCACAAAAATCAATATCAAAATCAGGCATTGATATACGATCTGGATTTAAAAATCTTTCAAAAATTAAATTAAATTTTATTGGATCAACATCTGTAATAGATAAACACCATGCAACCAATGAACCTGCACCAGATCCTCTGCCTGGGCCAACTGGTATATCATTATTTTTTGCCCATTTTATATAATCAGAAACTATTAAAAAATAACTCGCATATTTCATTTCAATAATAATTTTTAACTCATGATCAAGTCTATCTTTATAGTTTGCAAATTGTTTGTTGCTAGACAAATTTTCATTATTAATTTCAAAAATTTTTAAAAACCTATTCTTTAAACCCTCTTCAGATTCTTTTATTAATAATTGATCAGCATTACCATCTTTTTCTGAACTAATGTTAGGAAGTACTGGCTTAGAAAACTCTGGCTTAAAATTACATCTAAAAGGTAAGTTATAGTTATTTTCTAAGGCTTCGGGTAAATCAGAAAATAATTTTGACATTTCATCATTAGATTTAAAATAATGTTGACTACTATATTTAATTCTATTTTTTTCGTTAACATATGTTTTTGAACCAATACACGTCAAAGCATCGTGTGCTTCGTACATATCTTGATATAAATAAAATACTTCATTGGTAGCAATAATAGGAATTTCTAATTTGGAAGATTGATCTAAATTATACTTTTCAAAATATACTTCATTTTGATCTCCATGTCTTTGAATCTCTAAGTAAAATCTATCAAAAAATATTGATGATAATTTTTCATAAATTTTTGTTATTTCATCAAATCTACCCTTATCAAATAATTTACCAAATAGACCATGAGTAGTTCCAGAAAAGAGCGATAAACCATCTATATCTTTATATAATTCATTTATATTTAAATGTGGTTCTGAAAGACCTTTGTTTTCTAAATATGATTTAGATGATAAATATATTATTTTTTTATATCCAATTTCATTTAGTGCGAATAATGGTAAAAGTCCAATAGTATCCTCAAATTTAAAGTTTATTTGTGTTCCGATTATAGGCTGAGTGCCAACTTTAGATATATTTTCTGAAAACTCTAGAGCTCCACAAAGATTTGAAGTGTCAGACAAACCTATGCTTGCTATTTTTTTTTCCTTACAAAAATCTTTTAAACTATCAATCTTAATTGCACCTTCACATATTGAGTATTGAGTATGAATTTTTAAGTGATTAAATTTATAATTATTTGATTCTGGCATTGATAGCTTTTATATTACCATCAATCATTTCTAGTTTACAATCTGCCATATTGGCAAAAAATCTATTATGAGTTGCATAGATTATTAATCTATTTGAATTTTTTAATTTAAACAAAATATCAAAAACTTCTTTAGCTGTAGATTGATCTAAACTTCCAGTTGGTTCATCTGCTAAAATAATTTGTGGTTCATTTATTAAGGCTCTCGCTATGGAAATTCTTTGAACTTCTCCTCCTGATAGATCTGATGGGTAATGATTAAGACGACTAATCAATCCCATTTTTTTAATAATATTTTTTGCTTTATATAAGGCTTTCTTTTTATTGTCATCTAGAGCCAAGCTTGCAAGATAAACGTTTTCTAAGGCAGTAAAGTCGGGTAATAAATTATTTTGTTGATATATGATTCCAATTTTTTTAGCTCTAATTTTATCAATCATCGAAGAGTTAGAAAAATTAATATCACTTTTTTCAAATTTTACAGATCCAATTGAAGGTCTATCAATTAAAGACAAAATATTTAATAAAGTTGATTTACCAGATCCAGAAGGACCCACCAATGAATAAACTTTGCCTTTTTTAAATTTATAATTAATTTTCTTTAAAACAGTAATTTTTTTACTCGTTAAAAAAGATTTTGAAATTTTGTTTAGAATAATTAAATTATTCATATTTTAATGCTTTCACTGGGTCAAGTTTAGAAGCTTTTCTTGCTGGAAATATAGAAACAAGAATTGTAATTATAATTGAGCAAATAGAAATAATAAAAATAGTATTAGGATTAATTTCGGCTGGCATTTTATTTAAAAAATAAATTTCTTCTGGAAATAAACTAATATTAAAAGCATTACTTAAAAAAGCTCTTAAGTCTTCTATGTATAAAGAAAACATAACACCTAAAAAAACACCAAACATGGTGGCTGTTGTTCCAATTATAATTCCTATTAAAAAAAAAATTTTTGTAATTGATTTATTTAATACCCCAATAGATTTTAAAATTGCTATTTCATGAGTTTTATTTTTAACTAAAATTGTTAAACCTGAAATTATATTAAAAGCAGCAACAATAATTATTAATGATAAAATAATAAACATTACGTTTCTTTCAACCTTTAATGCTGAAAAGAGCGAACTATTCATATCAGCCCATGTATAAACAAATTCGTTGTTGAAAATTTTTTCTATTTTTATTTTTGCTTTTTCAATATTTTGTGGGTTTTTTAAATAAATTTCAAGATTCCGATCATCAATACTAAGATCAAAAAAATTTTCTAAGGTATTAATATTGATAAACGCAACATTTTGATCAAAATCTGCTAAACCACTATCAAAAATCGAACTTATAATAAATGTTTGTTGTTTAGGTAAATTTCCAACTATAGTTTCAATACTTGATGGAGACATAATTGAGATTTTATCACCTATTTTTATATTTAAACTAAAGCTAAGTTCTTTTCCTATAGAAATATTGTTGTCAATTAAAGTATTTGTATCGCCTATAAAGTTTCCTTGTTTTATTATCGCAAGTTTTGAAAAATCATTATTGCTATAACCTCTTAAAACTAAACCTTTGGTATAATTCTTATTTATAACTATAGCTTCACCCGTATTACTAAAAATTAATTCATTTGATATTAATTTAAGATCATTGTTTTTAAATTTTTGAAAATTAATAGGTGTTTCATAAGGTTTAATAGTAATATGAGAATTAAAACCAACTATTTTATTTATAAGTTCTGTTCTAAAGCCATTCATTACAGACATAACTATTATTAGAACAGCTACTCCTAGACTGATACCAATAAATGAAAAAATGGAAATGATATTTAGAAAACCATCTTTTTTTCTAGTTTTTAAATATCTAAAAGCAATTTCTTTTTCTAGTGTGGAAATCAAATTTTTTCTTTTTGTTCAGTTAAAAGTTTTACTATTTGCTCTAAAGATAAATTTTGTGAATCTTTGCCAGTTTCTATAAACTCAACTAAATCTCCACTAGATTTTTTACCCAAAAGTATTTGATATGGAACTCCAATAAGATTAAATTTTTTCATTTTTGATGAAAAATTTTCATCTGTATCATCTAAAATGGCATCAATATTTTTACTTTTTAAAACATTGTAAATATTTTTTGCTTTTTCTAAATTAGATGTTTCGTTTTTATTAATTAAAGGAATTACAGCCACTTCATAAGGAGCAACTGATAATGGCCATTTCATAACTTCATCTTTTTCATTATATTTTGCTTCAATGATTGCGCCTACTAACCTTGATACTCCCACTCCATAAGACCCCATTTTAACAAAATCTTTTTTACCGCCAGGTAAGTCTACAGAAGCATTTAGTGGTTTCGAATATTTGTCACCAAAATAAAATATATGACCAACTTCTATACCTTTTGTGGTTAATCTATTATTTTCTGGAACTTTTTTTTCAAAGTCATTTTTATCGAATTTTTCATCGGTTACAGCATAAAATTTTTCATATTTTTTTCTTAATTCTTCTAAAGATTTTTTTTCTATTTTTGTTCCTTCGCTATTAAGTTGAAAGATTCTTTTATCTGTAAAAATTTTACTTTCTCCTGTTTCAGCTAAAATAATAAACTCATGTGAAAGATTTCCACCTATAGGTCCGGTGTCTGCTTCCATAGGTATTGCAGTTAGTTCTAATCTTTTAAAAGTTCTTAAATATGAAAGAAAAAATTTATTATATGAAAATAAAGCTTCTTCATCATTTATATCAAATGAATAAGCATCTTTCATATAAAACTCTCTACATCTCATAATTCCAAATCTTGGTCTTAACTCATCCCTAAATTTCCACTGAATATGATAAAGTAATTGTGGAAGAGATTTATAAGATTTAACGCTAGATCTAAATATTTCTGTAATTAACTCTTCATTTGTAGGTCCGTATAGCATTTCTCTATTTTGACGATCTTTAATTCGAAGCATTTCATCTCCATAATCTTCATAACGTCCACTTTCTTTCCAAATATCGCTTGATTGGATTGTAGGCATCAATAATTCTTGAGCACCTATTTTGTTCTGCTCTTCTCTAACTAGTTTTTCGATTTTTTTCATTACTTTGAAGCCTAAAGGTAGCCAAGAGTAAATGCCCGCAGAAGATTGTTTAATCATTCCAACTCGTAGCATTAATTGATGAGATTTAATTTTTGCTTCTGACGGGTTATTTTTTAAAATTGGTATAAATGATTTTGATATAAGCATTTTGTTAACTATATTATTTAGTTGAAGCTATTCATACTTTTAAATTTTAACTATATTAATATTTGTAAAAGGTTTTTTGCCAGTTTTTTCTTTTGAATATTTCCTACATGCTATTTTTAAAGCATCTATTAAATTATGTTCCTGTTTTTTACTGTTTAATGAAAATGTTTTTGCTGTACTTTCAATCTCTTCTTCTAGACCATAAATAAACTCCTCTTCATCAAGTATGGGTAATCCTTTAAATGATAAAATTGGTCTTTTATGGATGTTTCCTTTAGGGGTAATTAGAATAGTAACTTCCATGTAGCCATTACTACTTAAATTTTTTCTTTCCTTGATTGATTGAGAATCTTCTTCAACAGAAATGTTTCCATCTACATACATTCTTCCACTGGGAACTTTATCACAAACTTCAGGTTTGCTTCCTGGGTAAATTTTTACAATATCTCCATTTTCAACTTGAACAGGATAAGGAACTTGCATTTCTTTAGCAAAATTTATGTGTTCAATCATATGTCTGTGCTCCCCATGCACAGGTATTACACATTGAGGTTTAACCCAATTATACATATCTTTAAGATCGTCTCTGTTAGGGTGTCCTGACACATGTACAAACTCGTTTTCTTCAGAGATTACTTCTATTCCATCTTTTATAAGTTGATTGTGAAGTTTATATAGTTTTTTTTCATTTCCAGGAATTATTTTTGAAGAAAAAATTACTGTATCGTCTTTTTCAATAAAAACATCTGGATGTACATAGCTAGAAATTCTCATCATTGCGCCCATAGGCTCTCCTTGGCTACCTGTGCAGAGGTAAACAATTTTTTCTCTTGAAATTTTTTTAGCATCACGTGGGTCAATAGGTTCAATAATATCTTTTAAGTAACCACACTGTTTTGCAGCTTTATAAATTCTATGCATGGATCTTCCTACTAATGAAATTTGTCTTCCTATTTTTTTAGCGCAATCAAATACAGTTTCCATACGTGCTACATTCGATGCAAATGATGTAACAATGATTCTTTTTTTTAACCTTAGCATAATATTAAGTAAGCTTTTTCTAACATCTAATTCAGATCCTGATTTTCCAATACTAAAAACATTAGTCGAGTCACATATCATTGCTAACACACCCTCTTTGCCAATTTCCTTTAATCGATCGGAGTTAATTTTTCCACCTATTAAAGGATTAGGGTCAACCTTCCAATCTCCAGTATGCAATATTACACCAGCTGGCGTTTCTATTCTTAGACCATTGGGTTCTAATATTGAGTGAGTTAAAGTTATAAATTCTATTTTAAAAGGATTTAAATTAACCGTACCATTTAAATCTACTATTTTTAAATTATTGCCTATATCTATACGTTTCTCTTTAAATTTTTCTTTAATTAAAACTGCTGTAAAAGGAGTAGAAAAAATTTTACATTTTATTTGAGGCCATATATGCGCTATTGCCCCAATATGATCTTCGTGAGCATGGGTTAAAACAATTCCAAGAAGGTCATCCTTTTTATCAATAATAAAGCCTGGATCCGGATATATTAAATCTATACCAGGTAAACTATCATCTGCAAATGTAACTCCAATATCGACCATTATCCACTTTTGATTGTCAGGTTTTCCATAAGCAAATAGATTCATATTCATACCTATTTCACCTGATCCACCAAGCGGACAAAATAATAATTCTTCTTTCATATGTTAAAAATCAATCAGTCTTATTGTTCTAATAAGTCCTTTTATTGTTATATCTTTATCAATAATAACTTTTGATTTTAGAGAATTTGTAAACAATTTAGAATATCCTCCTGTAATTATTACTTTAAATTTTTTTTTTGTTTCTTTCATAATTAAATCAACAATATTGTCGATAAGTCCAGCATAACCCCAAAAAAAACCTGATCTAACAGCATTAATCGTATTTCTGCCAATAACTTTTTTTGTTTTTTTTAAATTCATTGAAGGAATTAACGATGCTTTTTTTATTAATGTATTTAATGATAAATCAACTCCAGGAGCAATAACTCCACCATTATAAACATTATTAATTACCACATCAAACGTTGTGGCAGTTCCAAAATCTAATATTATAAAATTTTTATTTTTTGAAATTACAGCAATTGAATTAGCCAATCTATCTGAGCCTATTTGATATCTGTTCACTTTTATTTTCATAAGTTTTTCTAAATTTAATTTTTTTAACTCAATACATTTAATTTTAAATTTTTTTTGTAAAAAAGATTTAATTAATAAGAATTGATTTGGAACAACACTGCAAAACAAAGACTTTTTAATATATATATTTCTTTTAACAATAAAATTTAATTTTTTAGCTAATAAAGAATTATTAATTTTTTTTGTAGGTAAAAATATTCTTTTAATAATTTTATAATTTGAATTTATTATACAAATTTTTGTATCTGTATTACCTATATCTCCAATTATTATCATTGAAAGCTCATTTGTGATTTTAAAAAATTTTTATACATATCTTTAAGTTCTTTAGAAATTTTATTTATACTTATTTTAGAATTAGTTAAATCATACAAACTTGTAGTTGGATATTTGTTTATTTGTGGGCTACTTACTAAATTTAACCCTATTCCTACTATTAGATACTGAATATTATTTTTTTTAATTGTTTCTTGTAAAATTCCACATATCTTTTTTTTATTAACTAATATGTCGTTAGGTGATTTTAATTTAATTTTTTTTTTATAATATTGAGATATTAATCTAATAACTAGATTTACATTAAATTTTGTTAGCTGTTTTAATGTTAAATTTATTTTATCTAAACTAAAAAATATTGATACAAAAAGATTGCCTTTATAAGAGATCCATTTTTTTCCTCTTTGTCCTCTGCCTTTTTTTTGTTTTTCAGCTAATACTAGACCTGCTCTAATATTTTTTTTTTTTATCAAGTTAATAGCTATATCGTTAGTGCTATTTACACATTTATAATTAAAATTTTTAATTATCATTAAATTAAATTTATTTGTGAAACTAAATTAATTAATCCGCTCGGATAAACAAAATAAAACAATATTAACAATGTGGCTATAGTTAGTGAAATTTTTAATCCAAAATGATGGTCTTGATCATATATTTCTTTAGGTGGGTCAAAATAAATTATTTTAATAATCTTTAGGTAATAAAATGCTGATACGACAGTAGTTATAAGACCTACTATTGCCAAAAAATACATCGACTGTTCTATAACAGACATAAATATATAAAATTTTGCAAAAAAACCTGCCATTGGTGGAATCCCAGCTAGAGAAAATAATAATATCAATAGTGATAATGATATTATTGGGTGATTTTTTGATAGACCAGACAAATCTTCTAAATTGTCAAAAAATTTATTCTTTCTTTTCATCATAAATAAGCAACAAAAAATTCCTAAATTCATAATTAAGTAAATTGAAATATAAATTATTGAACTTTGTATTCCTGAGTTTGTTCCAACTGCTAATCCTGCTAAAGCATACCCCATATGGCCGATAGAACTGTAAGCTATAAGTCTTTTTAAATTTTTTTGACCAATAGCAGATACGGCTCCTAATATCATCGAAGCTAATGATATAAAAACTATTATCATTTGCCATTGATCTATAAGATTTATGAATGGGACATATAAAAATCTAATAAATACAGTTAAAGCAGCAACTTTTGGTACAATTGCAAAAAACAAAGTTACTGATGTTGGAGATCCTTCATAAACATCGGGTGCCCACATATGAAAAGGAACAGCAGATATTTTAAATGCGAGCCCAACTAAAATAAACACTATACCAAAAACATTTCCATACTCTGAAGAATGAATGTTTTCAGAAATTAAATAAAAATTTGTTGATCCTGAAAAACCGTATATTAAAGAACATCCATATAAAAGTAATCCAGATGATAATGCACTAAGAACAAAATATTTTAAGCCAGCTTCAGATGATTTGGTTTGATTTTGATTAAATGCTGCCAAAACGTACAGAGATAACGATTGAAGTTCTAAACCAATATAAAAAACAATCAGGTCGTATGAACTGATCATTACTAACATTCCTAGTATAGAACATAGTATCAAGATAGAATATTCTATCTTAAAAATTTTTTCTATCTTCGTATACTTGTAAGAACTAATTAACACAAAAATTCCTGAAATAATTGTAATAATCTTCATAAAAGTAGATAACTGATCAATTTTATAACTACTATTAAATAAATACATTTCTTGATTTGATGGAAAATTAACAATTAATCCTAAAGTAATTAAAAGTACAACAATTGACAAAGTATAAACTATTGCAGAGCTGTTTTTCTTAAAAACTCCCACCATTAACAAAAACATTATGCCTAATGAAATGAAAATTTCTGGAAGTATAAAATTAATATTTTCCATAATTATTTAGCCAAGCTTAAATTATAATTGTATGAATCTATTAAATTACTAATAGATAGTTCTATAGTATTTAATAATGGCTCTGGATAAAAACCAAAAAATAAAACTGGTATAGCAAGACTTATCAAAATAAAAATTTCTGACTTATTTAAATCTAGCATTTTTAATAAATCTTTATTAATAAGCTCTCCAAATATAACTCTTTTGTACAACCAAAGCATATAAGCGGCTCCTAAAATAACTCCTAAACTAGCTATAGCAGCAACTAAAAAACTCTTTTGAAAAACGCCCATAAGAATTAAAAACTCTCCAACAAAACCACTAGTACCTGGTAGCCCCACCGCAGCTAATGTAAATACCATAAACAATATTGCATACTTAGGCATTGGGCTTACAAGTCCACCATAAGTTATTATTAAACGGGAATGCATTCTATCATAAACTACACCAACACATAAAAATAGCGCTGCTGAAACCAGCCCATGGCTAATCATTTGTACAATACTTCCTTCTAAACCTTGTTGGGTCATTGTAAAAATACCAAGCGTCACAAAACCCATATGAGCAACAGAAGAATATGCTATTAATTTTTTCATATCATCTTGCATAAGTGCAACTAAAGAAGTGTAAACAATAGCAATTAAACTTAATGTATAAATTAAGGGAACAAAATTTTCTGATGCTATGGGAAATAATCCTATTGAAAATCTAATAAAACCATATCCTGCCATTTTTAATAAAATAGCAGCTAATAAAACTGATCCAGCAGTAGGAGCTTCAACATGAGCATCGGGTAACCAAGTATGGAACGGCCACATGGGCGTTTTAACTGCAAATGAGCTGAAAAATGCTAACCATAATAAATTTTGATATTTAACATCCACTACTAAATTATTTAATTCGACAATATCAGTAGTACCAGTAATCCAATATATAGAAATAATAGCAACAAGCATTAAAACAGATCCCAACAAAGTAAATAAGAAAAATTTAAAAGCTGAATAAACTCTTCTAGTACCTCCCCAAATACCAATTATTAAAAACATTGGAATTAAACCACCTTCGAAAAATAGATAAAAAATTACTAAGTCTAACGAACAAAAAACTCCAATCATCAAACTTTCCATTACTAAGATAGCTATTAAAAATTCTTTTAACTTAGTGTTGATGCTTTGATTTACAGATATAATGCAGAGAGGAGTAATTAAAGTTGTAAGAAGAATAAATAAAATTGATACACCATCAATACCCACTTTATAGTTAATAAATCCTTCAAGCCATAATCTATTTTCAACAAATTGAAAATCTGATGTGCCTGGATCAAAAATATACCAAAGGTAAATTGAAACAAAAAAATTAGCAAAAGAAACAAAAAGAGCTACATACTTAGAGCTTTGATAATTAGATTTATCACTAGATCTAGATAACAAAATAAATAATCCACCGATTAAAGGTAATAAAATTAGCGAAGATAAAATTGGAAAGGTCATTATATAATAATTAAGTACGTAAGAAACGCTGAAAAACCAAGTAGTATGATAAATGCATATTGATAAATAAATCCGCTTTGAAACTTAACAGCTTTGTTAGAAAGTTTTTTAATTAGACTAGAAATACCGTCTGGTCCAAATCTATCAATAGTTTGTATATCAATAATTTTCCAAAAAAATATTCCTAAAGTTTTAATTGGTCTAATAAATAAATAATCATACAATTCATCAAAGTACCATTTATTAAGTAAAAAATTATACAAAGGTTTATTTTCTTTAACTAACCAATTTGTAATATTTTTATTTTTTAAAAACAGATAATAAGACACAGGTATTGATAAAACTACAACAACAGGAGTTAAATAAACTATCCATAAGGGTGGATGATGAGCACTTAATGGAGACAAAAATTTAATAGAGTTGGCCCAAAAATCATTGCTACTACTGTATCCAATAAATAATTCTTTAAAGAAAAAACCAGTAAATATAGAGCCAAAAGCAAGAATTGTAAGTGGCAACAACATTACATAAGAAGACTCATGAATTGTTTCAATTTTTAATTTTTTATTTTCATAGTTGCTATGAAAAGTTTTAAAAATTAAACGCCATGAATATATAGCTGTCAGCAGCGCGGTAAATATACCTACTGCAACTGCATAATACCCAACTGTGTTACCTTTCAAATAAGCAAACTCAATAATTGCATCTTTAGAATAATAACCTGACAAGAAAGGAAACCCAGTTAAAGCAAGAGTCCCAATAATCATTAATATCCACGTATATGGCATTTTTTTCCAAACACCTCCCATATTTCTAATATCTTGTTCACCTTTAAAAGAATGAATCACTGATCCAGATCCTAAAAATAATAAGGCTTTAAAAAATGCATGAGTAAATAAATGAAACATTGCAACATTATAAGCACCAACACCCGCTGCAAAAAACATGTAACCTAATTGACTGCATGTAGAATAAGCAATAATTTTTTTAATATCATTTTGAACCAAAGCAACTGTTGCTGCGAAAAAAGCTGTTGTCATACCAACAACACAAATAATATTTAAAGCTATTTGAGAATACTCAAAAATTGGAGAACATCTTACGACTAAGAAAACACCAGCAGTAACCATTGTAGCGGCATGAATTAATGCAGATACTGGTGTAGGGCCTTCCATGGCATCAGGAAGCCAGGTATGAAGTAAAAATTGCGCAGATTTTCCCATTGCACCAATAAACAAAAGTATACAAATCAAATCTACAACTTTCAAATTCATGCCAAGAAATGAAATTTCTTTGTTTATTGATTGAGGTATTTGTGAAAATACTTCGTCGTAATTAACTGTACCAAATACATAAAAAATTAAAAAAATACCAAGAGCAAAACCAAAATCACCAACACGATTAACTATGAAAGCTTTTATAGCTGCAGCATTAGCCGAATCTTTTTTAAACCAAAAACCAATTAAAAAATAAGAACAAAGACCAACCCCTTCCCAACCAAAAAAAAGTTGTAAAAAATTATCAGAGGTAACCAGCATTAGCATTGCGAAAGTAAATAAAGATAAGTATGCCATAAATCTCGTTTTGTGGGGATCGTGTGACATGTAACCAATTGAATAAATATGAACTATTGAAGAAACCAGACAGACAACAACGAGCATTACTGACGATACTGTATCTACTTTTATAGACCAATTTACATCTAACAAGCCAGAATTTATCCATGTAATTATAACTAAATTATTCTCATAATTATTAATTGTTACTTCATAAAAAATAATCAAAGATAAAACTGCTGAGATGGTAACGAACAAACTTGTGACAATTTCTGAATTTCTATCACCTATGTAGCGTCCAAAAAAACCAGAAATTATAGACCCTAATAGAGGAAGAAATACTAAAGCATGTTCCATTTTATCCTTTCAAACTGTTTATTTCTTCAACATGAACAGTTCCTGTATTTCGATAATAAGCAACTATAATTGCAAGTCCTATAGCTGCTTCAGCTGCCGCAACAGTTAAAATAAATAAAGCAAATATTTGACCAATTAAGTCATTAAAGAAAACAGAAAAAGAAACTAAGTTTATGTTTACTGCTAACAAAATTAACTCAATACACATTAAAATTACTATTATATTTTTTCGATTTAAAAAAATTCCTACAATTCCAATCGTAAAAATAATCGCTCCTAATGTTAAATAATGTCCTAAACCAATGTCAATCATCAATTATTACACCTTTATTTTTTTCTACATCAACCAAAGAAACACC
>Ga0207990_1000893_pt1 | contig 16351 bp, 16 predicted proteins | sample ETNtaG_8_FD_185780 | JGI IMG/M metagenome (GOLD analysis project Ga0207990, IMG submission 185780) | Marine microbial and viral communities from oxygen minimum zone, Eastern Pacific Ocean - ETNP201406SV75 (SPAdes) (version 2) | ecosystem: Environmental > Aquatic > Marine > Oceanic ...
TAAAAACAAAAACACAATTAAAATTTCCAAAAATGTAATTATAGATGACAAACTTCGTAAAATTATTATTAATGGTGAAGAGGCCGTATATAATAAAAAACACGAAATTATTTCTTCTAAGGGAAAAGCATTTGCTAAGATAAAGAATCAATACAAAATCGAAAGCACAGATTTATTTCATAATAGAAAACAAATGAAAATATATTCTGATAAAAAAACTATAATGGAAGATAATTTAGGAAATATTTTTGAATTAGGAGGTTTTAATTTTGACATTAAAAACGAACTATTAAATGCAAAAAAAATTGTTTTATTTGATAACAAAAATAATAAATATTTTATGGAAAATTCATTAATAAATTTAAAAATTAATGAAATTGTTGGTAAAGAAATTCATATAGATTTTGATAATTCTTTATTTGGAAATAAAGAAAATGAACCAAGACTAAAAGGCAAAAGCATAGTTGCAAATTCACAAGAAAGCACTATTTACAAAGGTGCATTTACCACTTGTAAAAAAAATAAAGATAAATGCCCTCCATGGTCAATTTATGCGGAAGAAGTAACGCACAAAAAAAATGAGAAAATTATTGAATATAAGCATGCCTGGCTAAAAATATATGATAAACCAGTTGCATATTTTCCTTATTTTTTTCATCCTGACCCTACAGTAAAACGTCAATCAGGTTTTCTAATGCCGAAAATAACAAACTCGAATAATTTTGGCACTTCTATTCAAATTCCTTACTACAACGTGATTTCTGAAAACAAAGATCTTACTTTTACTCCAAGGATTTTCTTTAAAAATAACATAATCTTGCAAACAGAGTACAGGCAAGCAAATAAAAAATCCGATGTAATCTTTGATTTTGGTATCAAAAGAGAAAAAAGTGATACAGAAACTCATTTTTTTTCTAATTTTAATCGAAATTTAGAAAATAGAAACTTAGAGATCAATATTGAAAAAGTTTCAAATGATAATTATTTGAAAATAAATAAAATTACATCACCATTAATTAAAAATGCAACAACCCTTAATTCATTTGTAAACTTTGATTCCTTTGGAGAAAGTTATAATTTTAACACTTCTATTGAAGTTTATGAAGATATGTCAAAAATAAGTTCTGATAAATTTGAATATATTTACCCTTCTTTTAAATATGAAAAAAACTTAAAAGCAAACCATCAATTTGATGGAGGTAAATTAGATTTTAGTTCCGAAGGTTTTCAAAAAAAATATAATACTAATGTTTACGAAGCTTCTCTAGTTAATGATTTAAATTATACTTCTGAACTATCCATTTCTCCAAAAGGTTTTCAAAATAACTATCGTTTTCTTTTAAGAAATGTAAATTCTAGCTCAAATAATTCAACTATTTACAAAGAAGATGAAGATTATAAAATCTTATCAACAATAATGCTCGATTCTAGATATCCGTTAATAAGAAATACTGAAAAATTTAACGATTACTTAACTCCAATTTTTTCATTACGTTATAGTCCCAATGCTACAAAAAATTACATAGACTTAGATACACGTTTAGATTTTAATAACGTTTTTACTATAGATAGAATTGGAAAAAATGACATGGTTGAAGGAGGAGCTTCAATCACTGCAGGGATTGAGTATTCTAAAAAAGACAAAGAAGATAATGATTACATAAATTTGGGAATAGCAAATGTCATAAGAAACGAAAAAAATTATGATTTACCAACAAAAAGTACCTTAGGAAACAAAAGATCTGATGTAATAGGAAATTTAAATTTTAATCCATCTAATTTTTTTAATCTTGAATATGAGTTCTCTTTAGAAAATGACTTAACTCGTTCTAATTATAATTTTTTAAAGACAGATTTTAAAATTAATAATTTTGTTACTTCATTTGACTTCTTGGAGGAAGATAATTTTATTGGAAATAAAAGTTATTTAACAAACAAATCAACTTTAAATCTCAACGAAAATAAATCTATATCATTTAAAACTAGCAAAAACTTAGATAAAAATATTACTGAATACTATAACCTAATTTATGAATACAAAAATGATTGTTTAACAGCCTCTATTGAATACAATAAAGAATATTATTCTGACAATGACCTCAAACCAGAAGAAAATTTATTTTTTTCAATAAAAATAATACCTTTTGGGGAAGTTAATACTCGAGATATTAATCAATAAAACAAATGATTAAACTCAGATTAATTATTATTTTATTTTTTTTAATATTTTTTTCATTTTTAAATTCAACCATATCTGAGGAAGTTTTAATTAAATTCAAAATCGACAATGAAATAGTAACAAATTTAGATATTATAAATGAAGAAAATTATCTAATGTCTTTAAATAATAATTTAAAGAATATTTCTAAAAATAATTTAAGAGAACTTGCAAAAAATTCTTTGATTAGAGAAAAAATTAAAAAAAAAGAACTTTTAAAATATTTCGATTTCAAGAAAGCTAATCAATTCGTGGATAAAGTAGTTGCTGAATTATATCAAAAATTAAATTTTAAAAATAAAGACGAATTTAAAATATATTTGTCAAATTTCAATTTAAAACTTAAAGATGTAAATGAAAAATTAAAAATAGAAACTCTTTGGAATCAGTTAATATTTGATAAATTTAATGGTCAAGTTACTATTGACGCTAAAAAAATAGAAGAAAATTTAAAAAAACAGATACTTCATAACAAGAATTATATTGAAAAATATAACTTAAGTGAAATATTTTATAAGTTAGAAGCAAATGAAAATCTGGATAACAAATATAATTTAATTTCAAATAGTATTAAAAATAATGGTTTTCAAAATACTGCGAATTTATTTAGTTTATCGGATTCCTCAAAATTTGGTGGAAATATAGGATGGATTGATAAAACACAACTTAATGAAAAGATAGTTGCGGAAATAAATCAAATTAAATCTGGACAATTAACTAATCCAATAGAGATAAATAATGGTTTTTTAATTTTAAAAATTAATAAAAAAGAAAAAATTGAAAAAAAAATTAATTTTGAAGAAGAGTTAAATAAATTGATTGCAGTAGAAAAAAATAATCAGTTAAATCAATTTTCATTAATTTATTTTAACAAAGTAAAACAAAATATTTATATTAGTGAAAAATAAACCTTTAATATTAGTTTTAGGTGAACCCTATAGTACTTTTTCTGAAATATTAATTAAAGTATTTAAATTTCAAATAATTAAAAAATTTAAAATACCTATTGTCATAATTGGATCTTTGGAATTGCTAAAAAAACAAATGTTTAAACTTAATTATTCTATAGAAATTAATCCGATCAAGATTCGAGATATTAACAGAACTAAAATCAACAATAATTCATTAAATATCATAGACGTAAAATTTAATTTTAAAAGAATTTTTAATAAAATATCTAGTAGATCAAATAACTATATAAGAAAATCATTCAATATTGCTTTACATTTGTTAAAAAAAAAATTAGCTTGTGGATTAATCAATGGCCCTATTTCAAAAAAACATTTTTTGAAAAAAAAATATTTAGGAATTACAGAATATTTATCAAAAAAAACTCAATTAAAAAAAAACGGTGTAATGTTAATTTACAATCCCTTTTTTTCTGTTTGCCCAGTGACTACACATTTACCAATTAGTAATGTAAGTAGAAGTTTATCATCAAAAAAAATTATTTATAATATCCTAGAAATAAACAAATTTTTTATAACTAATTTAAATAAAAAACCATTCTTTGCAGTATTAGGCTTAAACCCACATTGTGAAACAATAAATAACTACAGTGAAGAAAATTCAATTATTAAACCTGCCATCAAAAGTTTACTCAAAAAAAAAATAAAAATATCTGGCCCATTTTCCGCTGATACCTTTTTTTCAAAAAAAAATCTTAAAAAATATGATGTAGCTGTTGGCATGTATCATGATCAAGTGCTTGCCCCTATGAAAACACTTTACAGTTTTAATGCAATCAATATTACAATTGGCCTCCCTTTTATTAGAGTTTCTCCTGATCACGGGACCAACAATAAAATGATTGGTAAAAATAAATCTGACCCTCAATCTCTTATTTCTTCTATAAATTTTTTTAAAAAATTAAAATGAAAATTAAGCCTAAAAAAAGTTTAGGACAAAATTTTTTAATAGACAAAAATATTTTAAATTTAATTGCAGAATTAGGAACAATAAATGAAAAAGATGTTTTGCTTGAAGTAGGTCCTGGAACTGGAAATCTTACGGAACAATTATTATTAAGAAAACCTGAAAAATTAATAGTTGTTGAAAAAGATAAAAATTTAGCAAGTAATTTGAAAGACAGATTCGAAAAAAAAATTACTATAATTAACAATAATATTTTAGATGTTAATGAAGAAGAATTTTCAAATAAAAAAATGATTATTTTTGGAAATTTGCCATATAATATTTCTACACAAATCCTAGTTAAATGGATTAGACATAAAAATTTAAATCGACTTTGCAAAAAATTTATTTTGATGTTTCAAAAAGAAGTAGCCGATAGAATTATTGCGGATACAAATGGTAAAAATTATGGAAGAATTTCAATACTATCTTCTTGGAGAATGAATATAAAAAAAATAAAAGAGATAAGTCCAAAATCATTTTATCCTTCGCCAAAAGTAAAAAGCACAATTTTACTTTTGGAACCAAAATCTACTTACTTTCACATACAAAATCCAAAAAACTTGGAAAATATTACGAATGTTTTTTTTAATCAAAGAAGAAAAATGGTAAAAAAACATTTAAAAATACTTTTTGAAAATTTTGAGGAAATTTCAAAAAAATTTGAAATAAATCTTAATCAAAGACCACAAAATCTTTCGCCATTAATTTACTTTAAGTTATGCAATGAATACGAAAATTTATTTAAGTAAGATTTTTTATATGATCTTCTATTAAATTTTGATCATAATTACTTTTAGTTTTGTTTAGCTTTGTTTCAATTAAATTAATGATTTGATTATAACAAGCTTCTAAATCGTCATTAACGACTACAAAATCATAATTTTTCCAGTGTAAAACATCTTCATCAAATTGTTTCATTCTTTGTTCAACAATTGATTTATCTTTTAAATCTCTATTTGATAAACGATCAAATAGTTCTTCTTTGCTTGGTGGTAAAATAAAAAAAGTGATCAATTGATAGTTAAGTTTTTTTTGTTTTATTTGTTCAGTACCTTGCCAATCAATATCAAATATTATATTTTTACCTTTTTTTAAATTATCTAAAACTGATTTCTTGGATGATCCATAATAGTTATTAAACACTTTTGCGTATTCTAAAAATTCGTTATTATTTATTAATTTCTTGAATTCTTCTTCGCCAACAAAGAAATATTCTTTCCCGTTTACTTCGTTGGTCCTTGGTGTTCTTGTAGTGTGTGAAATTGAAATAGAATAGTTATTTTTAGATGATATTTTCTTTACAAGAGTAGTTTTGCCCGAGCCCGACGGAGAAGACAATATAACCATTATCCCCTCTTTTGATGAAGACATTTTGTTTGAACTATTAGTTTGCTTTACTCTCTATAAATTTAATTGCATCACCAACTGTTAAAATTTTTTCAGCTTCACTATCAGAAATTTCTGAACCAAATTCTTCCTCAAAAGCCATCACCAATTCTACTGTGTCTAAGCTATCAGCTCCTAAATCATCTATGAAACTAGCTTCTTCAGTTACTTTAACTTCTTCAATACCTAAGTGATCTGCAACTATATTTTTAACTTTGCTTGAAATATCATCAGACATATTGTTCCTTTTTGTTTTTAAACGTTAATAATTTATTAAGAGCTTTTGTCAAGCCATATACATCCCTCCATTAACATGTATTGTTTCGCCTGTAATATATGAGGCTGCATCTGATGATAAAAATGCAACTGTGTTAGCTACATCTTCCCCTGTACCTAATTTTGACATAGGGATTCGAGATGTTAAGACTGCCTTTATACTTTCAACAATTTTATCAGTCATATTTGATTGTATAAATCCTGGAGATACACAATTAATAGTAATATTTTTTTTTGCGTATTCAACAGCTAAAGATTTTGACATTCCAATAATTCCTGCTTTTGAAGCTGCGTAATTCGCTTGTCCAAGATTACCTGTATGCCCAACTATAGAAGTTATATTTACAATTCTTCCATATTTGTTTTTTAACATTTTTTTAATTGCATACTTACATAAAAAAAATGTTGAACTCAAATTAACATTAATTACTTTTTTCCATTCTTCATCTTTCATTCGTAATGATAAGTTGTCCATATTTATTCCTGCATTGTTAACTAAAATATCTAAACCAACTAGTTGTGATGAAACATTTTCAATAAATTCCTCTATTTTAGAATGTTCAGAAATATCAAATTTTAAGATATTTATTTTTGGAAAATCTTTTTTTAACAAATCTAGTTTTTCACTTTTTGTACCTGTTGCTAGCACATTTCCTTGTAAGGAAACAAATTTTTCTACCAATGATCTTCCTATAGCTCCTGTTGCACCAGTAATTAATATTTTTTTATTTATAAAATCAATCATTCAAATTTATATTTTTTAAATCATTTATTTCATTCACGGATATCAAGTTTACGCTTTTGTCAATTCTTTTAATCAATCCAGATAATACTTTTCCTGGGCCAATTTCAATAAAATTTCTGACACCTTTATTTATTATATAACTGATACTTTCTCTCCATCTAACTGGACTTTCTATCTGTTTAATCAATAAATCTTTTATTTGATTTGGATTATTTGTTTCCTCTCCTGTTACATTAGAAATAATAATATTATTTGGATTTTTAAATTCTGTATTTGCAATTTCTTTTCTCATAATTTCGGTTGCTGAACTCATTAATTTACAATGAAAGGGAGCACTTACAGGTAGTTTAATATTTTTAATAGCTTTCTTTTTCAAATCTTCTACCAATAAATCTAAATCTTTATTTCTACCACTTAGCACTAATTGACCATTAGAATTATCATTAGCTATAAAACATTCATATTTTTTTTGATTCTCTTTTAATAAATCAGAGATAATATTTATTTCTGTACCAAGTACTGCTAACATTCCTCCCTCGCCTTTCGGTACTGCTGATTGCATTGCATTTCCTCGAATTTTTAAAAGTTTAATTGCCTGATCAAAATCTAGAGATCTACTAGCTGTTAATGCAGAATATTCTCCTAAGGAATGACCAGCAAAATATTTTGCTTTTCCTAAATCTAACCCTGCTTCTCGCTTTAACATTTCAAATATTGAATAACTGACTAGGAATATGGCTGGTTGAGTATTTTCAGTTTGGTCTAGTTTTTCCTTTGGGCCGTTTGTAATTATTTTGCTTAAAGAAAAACCTAAAATTTCGTCTGCTTCATCAAATAATTCTTTTATATAACTATAACTATTATAAAGATTATTAGCCATTCCTACGGACTGAGAACCTTGACCAGGAAATATAACTGAAAACATAGAAAATCTTATTAAACTTAGTGTTTTTTGTGTTGTATTTAAATTTTTATAATAGTATATCATTTTTTTTTTAAAAGAATAATTTATGAACTTATATGAACACACATTAATAGTCAGACAGGACATTAGTCCTAGCCAATTAAAACAGGTTCATGAAAAATACACTAAATTAGTAGAAAAATTTGATGGTACTATAGTTAAAACTGAAAATTGGGGATTATTAAATCTTTCTTATTTAATTAAAAAAAATAAAAAAGGGAACTACATTCATTTCAAAATTAAAGGGAGTGGAAAAACTATATCTGAATTAGAAAAGAATGAAAAAATTGACAAAAATCTTTTAAGATATTTAACAATAAAAGTAAGACAATTTGATCTCAAAACTAATTATTTCGGAAAAAAAGAGGAAGAAAAAGAAGGAAAATCTAACTAAATAAATTTATGAAAAAATCAAATAAGAAAAAATCAAGACAGAGTAACTTTGCTAAATTAAGTATATTTCAACCGCAAAAATATAAATTTAAAAGGAGCTGCCCTCTTTCTGGAAAAGGAGCACCCATCATCAATTACAAAAATATTAAACTTTTAAAAAAATATATGTCTGAAAATGGAAAGATTATGCCATCAAGAATAACTTCTGTTAGTCAAAAAAAACAACGAGAGCTATCATTATCAATTAAACGAGCAAGAAACCTAGCATTAATTTAAATGAAAGTAATTTTATTAGAAAATGTTAGAAAAATTGGATCAATAGGTGATGTTATTGATGTAAAAAGAGGTTTTGCTAGAAATTATTTAATTTCAAAAAAGAAAGCTCTATTTGCTTCAAAAGAAAATATAAAGAGTGTCGAAAAAATTAAACTAAAATTATCAAAAAAAGATCAAGAAAAGAAAAAAGAGGCTAGAAACATTCAAGAAAAACTTCAAAATAAGGAATTTGAAGTTAAAAAACTAAGCACAGAAAATAAAGAACTGTATGGTTCGGTAAAACCAACAGAAATAGCAAAAATACTAACTGAGAGAAAAAAAATTCAAATCAATCCATCAATGATACAACCTGTTAAAGAAATTAAATCACTTGGCACTTTTAAAGTCATATTAAACTTGCACTCTGAAATTCAGTCAGAAATATATATTCGAGTAGTTTCCGAAGAAAATACAAAATAATTTATACATTATTTTCCCCAGCCTCTTTTTAATCTTGAGATTAAAATGTTTTTTATTTAATTTGCGTAATGGTTAAGGCTTTTAATATAGTCCAAAATGATCTTAAGGAGCTTCCAAATAATATTGAAGCAGAACAGTCTGTAATTGGTTCAATTTTATTAAACAATGAAATTTTTGATGAAATTAATATTTTAATTACGAGTAAAAATTTTTATGATCCTATGCATCAAAAAATTTTTAGTGCTATAGAAAAATTAATTTATAGCGGTATGTTGGCTAATCCGATTACTTTGAAAAACTATTTTGAAAACGAAAAAGATGAATTAAATGTTCCAGATTATTTATTTAAGATAACTAAATTCTCAACCTCTTCTCGTCAAGCCATTGAGTATTCAAAATTAATATATGATTTATATGTTAAAAGAGAACTTATAAAAATTTCTGAAAATATTATTGATATAGCGAAATTAAATGATTTAGACAATGATGGTCAATCAATAATTGAAAATTTTGAAAAATCACTTTTTGATCTGGCTGAAAAAGGTTCTTTCAGTTCATCCTTAGTTAAATTTGATGAAGCCATGAAGATGACAATTGAAATGGCATCCAATGCTTATAAAAATGAAGAAGGTATAGTTGGAGTTCCTACAGGACTAACTGATCTTGATGACAGGTTGGGTGGATTACATAAATCAGATTTACTTATAATTGCTGGAAGACCATCAATGGGTAAAACATCTCTAGCGACAAATATAGCGTTTAACGCTGCAAAAAAAATTCAAAATGATGGAAGAAAATCTACAATAGCTTTTTTTTCACTTGAAATGTCATCTGAACAACTTTCAACAAGAATTCTTGCTGAACAATCTAGAATTAAATCTAATGATATTAGACGTGGCAGAATTTCTGAGGAACAATTTGATAAATTTATAGAAACTTCAAAAAATATATCAGAATTACCTCTTTACATTGATGAAACGCCGGCAATAAGTATTGCTGCATTAAGTAATAGAGCCAGAAGGATAAAAAGATTATATGGACTGGATATGGTTGTAGTTGATTACATACAGTTGATGAAAGCATCAAACTTTAGAGAAGGGAGAGTCCAAGAAATTTCTGAAATTACTCAAGGTTTGAAAGCACTTGCAAAAGAGCTGTCCTTACCAGTGCTCGCTTTATCTCAACTTTCAAGAGCAGTGGAACATAGAGACGATAAAAAACCACAACTTGCAGACTTAAGGGAATCTGGATCAATAGAACAAGATGCTGATGTGGTTATGTTTGTTTATAGAGAAGCATATTATCTTCAAGGAAAGGAACCAAGACCAGCAACCGTAGAGCATGCTGAATGGCAGGCAAAAATGAATGATATCTCTCATCTAGCTGAAATAATTATTGGTAAACAACGACATGGCCCAACAGGCAATGTAATGCTTGAATTTGAGGCAATGTTTACCAAATTTAAAGATATTCAAAATAACTAATATAAAATATATAAGCTAATACTTAATGTTAGCACATTTTTATCAAAAAAACTTAATTGAAAAACCTAAAGTAATTTTTATTCTTCTAGTATTTTGTTTAATTACTTTTGGTTATTATTCAAAGGATTTTAAATTAGATGCTTCTTCAGACACACTATTATTGGAGAATGATCCTGATTTAAAATATTTAAGAGAAATCACAAAAAGATATGGAACTAATGAATTTTTAGTCCTTACATATTCCCCAAATGAAGAAATTATATCGAAAAATTCAATAAAAAATTTAATAAATTTAAAAGAAGAAATTCAAAGTTTAGATTGGGTAGAAAATGTAATTACTATTTTAGATGTACCACTTTTGGATAGTACTGATGAATCGCTAGCTGAACGAATTAAAAACTTTAAAACTCTAAAAGATGAAACAATTGATAGAGAAAGAGGTTTTAATGAAATTTTAAATAGTCCTGTATTTAGAAACTTTTTAATAAGCAAAGATGGAAGTACTTCAGGAATAATTGTTTATGTTAAAAGAGATAAAAAACTAATCGAACTTCAAAAAACAGGTGGAAAAGAATTACAAGATTACAAAGAATATTTAAAAAATAAAAATCATCTAAATATTTTAGAGATTAGAAAAATTATTTCAATTCATCAAAGTTCTGCTGAAATATTTCTAGGTGGAATTCCAATGATTGCTGATGACATGATTTCATTTATCAAAAACGATATTGTTGTTTTTGGTATTGGTGTTTTTAGTTTTATAGTATTAACACTATGGTTTGTTTTTAGAAAATTTATTTGGATATTAATTCCTATTAGCAGTTGTTTTTTTTCTGTTCTTATAATGATGGGTCTTTTAGGGCTTATTGGATGGAAAGTAACAGTAATTTCATCAAACTTTATTGCATTAATGTTGATACTTACCATGGCAATGAATATTCATTTAAGCACAAGATTCCTTCAACTTAAAAAAGAATTTCCTCTCAAGAAAAATACAGAATTAATTTATTTAGCTACTTCAAAAATGTTTTGGCCAATTATTTATACAGCGCTAACAACGATTTGTGCATTTTTGTCTTTAATTGTCAGTGAAATAAAACCAATCATTGATTTTGGGTGGATGATGACTTTGGGTCTTATCACATCATTTGTAATTACTTTTACATTATTGCCTACTCTTTTAAATCTTTTTCCAAATAATAAAATAAATATTAAGCAACAAAAAAATTCTATCATAACTAAATTTCTGGAGCAAATTTCATTAAATAATAAAAATCAAATTTTCATTATAACTATAATTATAATTGGATTAAGTATCTTTGGAATAAACAAATTAGAGGTGGAAAATAGCTTCATAAATTATTTCGATAAAGAAACTGAAATTTACAAAGGAATGAAATTAATTGATGAAAAACTTGGAGGAACAACTCCACTAGAAGTAATAATTAAATTTCCAGCAAATAATAAAAACGAAAGTAAAGAAAATACAGACGATGAGGATTTTGAAGACTGGAATGAAGAAGGAGATTCAAATAAAGAAAAATATTGGTTTACAAAAGATAAAGTAGATAAAATTAAGCTTGTTCATGATTATTTAGATAGTCTACCTGCTGTAGGAAAAGTAATTTCTTTTTCATCAATTCTAGAAGTGGCAAAAAAACTTAATGATAATAAAGATTTGGACACACTTGAAATGGGTGTTCTTTACAGCAAACTTCCTGAAACAATTAAAAATCAGATTGTTAATCCATATATTTCTATAGACGATAATGAGGCAAGAATTAATCTGAGAATCAAAGATTCCTTAAAAGATTTAAGAAGAAATGAACTAATAAAAAAAATAAATTTTGATTTAGAGAATAAACTTAATCTCAAGAAAGAAGAATTCAAATTAGCAGGTGTTTTAATTTTATTTAATAATTTATTACAAAGTTTATTTAAATCTCAAATACTTACCTTGGGATTTGTAATGATAGGAATACTTGCTATGTTTATTGTTCTTTTTAGAAATATTAAACTTTCATTAATTGGAGTTGTGCCAAATTTTATAGCAGCATTTTTTATCCTAGGAATAATTGGTATTTTAGAAATTCCATTAGATATGATGACAATTACAATAGCTGCAATAACAATTGGTATAGCAGTTGATAATAGCATTCATTATATATATAGATTTAAAGAAGAATTTAACAATATCAAAGATTATAAAAAAACTTTAAAAAAATGCCATTCTACAGTTGGTATAGCAATACTTAATACTTCAATTACAATCGTGTTTGGATTTTCTATTTTAGTTTTATCAAATTTTATACCAACCATCTATTTTGGAGTATTTACTGGATTAGCCATGTTGTTGGCAATGGTTTCTGTTTTAACTCTTCTTCCTGCACTAATAATAAGTGTAAAACCATTTAAGTTGAAATAAAAATGATAGAATATTTACAAGAAATATTTTTACAAGTTTCATTTTTCGATTACGTGTATTTTGCCATAACCATATTATCTTTAATTCAATGCACTATGAAAGGGTTTGTATTAAGTATTCTTTCAGCATCTAAATGGTTGTTGGCTTATGTAATTACATTAATAATCTTTCCAAAAGCTAAACCCTATGTAAAAGATATAATTGATAATGAATATGTATTGGACATTATTCTAGGCGTAAGCATATTTGTACTAGTCATATTTATTGTTTTATTGATTAATAAAGGAATCAGAAAAGCTGTAACTTATTCAGGCCTCGGAACTCTTGATAAATTATTTGGATTCTTTTTTGGATTCTTAAAAGCCTACGTAATTGCAGTTTGTATCTTTGCAACTATTGATATTGTTTATAATCACAAAAAATGGACGGTAAATTTAGATCATTCATTTTCTTTTCCATGGGTTGAAAAAGGTAGTAACTACCTTATAAAAGAATTTCCTGATAAAAAAAAGTATGAAGATGCAAAAGATAAAGTACAAGAATTATAGTCTGAAACTAAAAGAAGAATGTGGAATATTTGGAATAAGCAATACCCCTGACGCTTCAGCTCTAACAGCTTTAGGTTTGCACGCGCTTCAGCATAGAGGTCAGGAAGGTTGTGGAATTGTCTCTTTTGATGGTAAAAAATATCATTCTGAAAAAAAATTTGGATTAGTTGGTGACAATTTTAGCAAAGAAAATGTTATAAAAAATTTAACTGGGAATTATGCAATAGGCCATAACCGTTATAGTACTACCGGTGGAGCAAGTTTAAGAAATATTCAACCCTTTTTTGCAGATACAGGCGCTGGAGGAATTGGAGTAGCACATAATGGTAACTTAACAAATGCAATCACTTTAAGAACTAAACTAGTTAAAGATGGTGCAATTTTCCATACCACATCAGATACTGAAACAATTGTTCAATTAGTTGCAAAATCAAAAAGAAGTAAAATAATAGATAAAATTATTGACGCTTTGTTTCAAATTCAAGGTGGTTATGCATTAGTGATACTAACTCAGAATATTTTAATTGGAGTAAGAGACCCTTTTGGAATAAGACCATTAATAATCGGAAAAATAAAAAATTCATATGTTTTTGCATCTGAAACGTGTGCTTTAGATATTATTGGAGCAAAACTTGTAAGAGAAGTAGAAAACGGTGAAATTGTTTATATAGAAAACGGCAAATTAATTAGCATTAAACCGTTCCCTAAAAAAAAACCAAGACCTTGTGTTTTTGAATATATTTATTTTTCTAGACCAGATAGCTTGCTAAATGGTAAATCTGCTTACGAATATAGAAAAAAATTAGGTAATGAACTTGCAATCGAGGATAATATTGATGGAGATGTGGTTGTGCCTGTACCTGATTCAGGAAATGCAGCAGCATTGGGATATAGTCAACATATAGGAAAAAAATTTGAACTAGGAATAATTAGAAATCATTATGTTGGAAGAACTTTTATTGAACCATCGCAAAAAATTAGAAGTTTGGGCGTTAAACTAAAACTTAATCCTAATGAAACAACAATAAAAAATAAAAAAATAATTTTAGTGGATGACTCTTTAGTTAGAGGCACTACAAGTTATAAAATTGTAAAAATGCTTTATGATGCCGGTGCAAAAGAAGTTCACATGAGAATAGCAAGCCCTGAAATAAGATATCCAGATTTTTATGGCGTTGATACACCTACAAAGAAAGAACTACTAGCTGCCAATAAAACTAATGAGGAAATTTGCAAATATATCGGAGCAAAATCATTAAAATTTTTATCCATCAATGGGCTTTACAGAGCTATAGGTTTTGAAAAAAGAAATGAAACATATCCTCAATTAACTGATCATTATTTTACTGGAGATTATCCAGTTAAACCTATTGATGACTTGGGGGATAATAAAGTAATTCAATTATCATTGCTAAGTAATACATCAAATAATTAAATTGATGTGAGTTAAATACTAATTTTATAAAAATTTTTTTAAAAAATATAACTAACAATTAAATTAAATGAAAAAAGTAAAATTCATACAAATGAAAAAAGGAACAAAAGAAGATTATCTTTTATTAAACAAAAATGAAAAAAAATTCATTGAAGGTACTGCTGATCGTATAATAAAATTTATGAGCGGTTTAAGTAATACTTTAGAAGGTTACCAAATAACTAGATTAGAACACTCATTACAAACGGCTACAAGAGCTTTAAATGATAAAGCTAATGATGAAATGATTGTTGGTGCTTTACTCCATGATATTGATGATGAGTTAGCTCCATTAAATCATTCTGAATATGCCGCTGCAGTGCTTAAACCTTATGTAAGTGAAAAAACTCATTGGATAATTAAAAAACACGGTGAGTTTCAAATGTATTATTATGCGCATCACCTAGATGGAAATAGAAATCAAAGAGATAAATATAAGAGTCATAAGTATTTTAAGGAAACAGTTGATTTTTGTGAAAACTGGGACCAAAAATCCTTCGATCCAAATTATAAATCACTACCACTAAAAGAATTTGAATCTTATGTTAATAAAATTTTTAGCAGAAATCCTTACTCAAACTAAATTTTAACCACCAACAAATTCCGAGAATGGAGCACTTAATAATTTTTTTTCATTTTTAATAAATTTTATTTAATTAAGCTTTGTCCTTATAATCTTTCTGGTGTTGTGAAATTCTTTCATGAGTTCCAAACAAAAAATGACTAGACATATCCTCTCTATATTTGCTAGCTGATACTGTTAACCCAACAGCCTCTGCAACCTCTCTAATCAACATTGGATTTGCACCACAACAGACACCCAAATAATTTACACCAAGACTAAAAGCTTCTTTTGCAAATTCACCTATTTCATATCTATTACACTGCATTGGATCTAATGCTGTTGGAAATGGTGTTCTATGTGGTGTATGGCAAGTGCATCCATTATTATCTGGTAAATTAAAAAAAGTAGGATGTTCTTTCGTTGTTCGATAATTTATAGGCAAAGCAGCTACATGACTTTTTAATGCTTTTCTAATTTCTTTAAGGTAAGGCATCATTGTATTGGGTCCTCTAAAACAATTCATTCCTACCACATCTCCTCCCCTTTGTTCTAATTCTTTACAAGTATCTAAAATGGAGACACCATCTCTCATAATGTTTTCACCCATAGGAGCAATGGTAATAACACAAGGAAGTCCCGATTGTTTCATTACTTTTAAAGCTGTATATGCTTCTTCAGCATAATAAAAAGTTTCACCAATTAATATATCCGCACCTTCATCAACAGCCCAACCAACCATTTCAGAAAACATTTTTTCAACTTCGGTGTTTGAACTAGTGTCCTTATCATTCCAAATATTTGAATTAGAAATATTACCAGCCATCAAGTTAGGTTCAATTCCTTTTGGTGTATCAAGAGCAACTTTTTTTGCGATTTTTAAAGCTGATCTATTTAATGGTTCTAATAGTTCTTCTTTGCCAATCACACGCATCTTTTCTCTATGTCCATTATAAGTAAAAGCTTCAACTATATCAGAGCCTGAATGTTGAAAATCTCTGTGTAAATTTTCTAATGCTTCTGGGTGTTCCAAAGAAACCATCGGAACGAATTCTCCAGAGGACATATATCCTCTTCTCTCAATTTCAAACAAAAAACCTTCTGCACAAATTACGGGACCTTGGTCTAATCTTTCTTTTAATCCTTTTTTACTCATGTTCCTCCAAAATATATGGAGAGAAGAAGAGCAATGAAAAAAGGGATTATTTCATTGAGCTTCTTTCT